>OGKA01000212.1_pt1 | contig 69932 bp, 68 predicted proteins | sample 1572211 | NCBI WGS metagenome assembly OGKA01 (sample SAMEA2582125, study PRJEB24529) | metagenome | biome: Human gut stool | place: China | collected 2011 | reverse complement strand
ACTTGAACGAAGAGAAAGTCTGGTGCGCCTTGAGACGCTGCCCAGTGTCAAGGGGTTATACCCAGCGAGTCGAGCCACCCGTTTTACGGGTGGCGGCGACTACAAAAAACAGGGACTGTCAAAGACAGCCCCCGTCGGATCATTCGATTATCTCTTGTTGCTTGCTCTCCAGATATGCATCTTCTCAGCCTCTGCGATCAGCTGGTCGCGGAACTGCGGATGTGCTACGGAGATGATAGCTTCAGTCTTCTGCCATGTGGAGAGACCTTTTAAGTTTACTTTACCGTACTCAGTAACGAGATAGTGGATATTCGCACGGGTATCGGTTACGATGGAGCCAGGAGCCAGAGTCGGAACGATTCTGGACTCTAAGGTGCCGTCTTTCTTCTTGAAGGTAGAAGAGCAGCAGATGAAGCTCTTTCCGCCCTTGGAAAGATAAGCGCCGAGAACGAAGTCAAGCTGTCCGCCTGCACCGCTGATGTGCTTGATTCCTGCGGACTCAGCGTTTACCTGACCGAAGAGGTCAAGGTCAACTGCGTTGTTGATGGACATGAAGTTGTCGAGAGACGCGATCGTGCGGACATCGTTTGTGTAGTCGACCGGTGCGGACATGCACTCCGGATTCTTATTTAAGTAGTCGTATAATTTCTTTGTACCTGCGCCGAATGCATAAACCTGACGGCCTTTGTCGATATTCTTTCTCGCGCCGGTGATCTTTCCTGCGTTTGCGATATCAACGAAAGCGTCAACGTACATCTCTGTGTGAACACCGAGATCCTTTAAGTCGGATTTCGCGATCAGAGCACCGACTGCGTTCGGCATTCCGCCGATACCGAGCTGTAAGCATGCTCCGTCCGGGATCTCCTCAAGGATCAGCTTTGCGACAGCCTCATCGACATCGCTTGCAGCAGCAGCGCCGCCCATCTCAGCGATCGCCGGGTTGTCACCTTCTACGATCATGTCAACGTGGGAGATATGAACACCTTCCTCAGTACCGCCGAAGCATACCGGCATATTCTCGTTTACTTCCACGATAACGACCTTGGAGGTCTCGCATACAGCAGCCATATGGGAAGCGTTCGGTCCGAAGTTGAAGAAACCGTGCTCGTCCATCGGGGAAACCTGGAATACAGCTACGTCCGGCTTATTCTGAGATTCTCTGTAATATCTTGGAAGCTCAGAATAACGGATCGGAGCATAGTAGCTGAAGCCCTGTGCGATCGCTTTTCTTTCGATACCGCTCATATGCCAGGAGTTCCATGTCATATGTTCAGCCGGGTTCTCGATCTTGAAGATCTCCGGTACCCACATTAAGATACCGCCGCGAAAGTTTACGTCAGTTAATTCCGGAAGTCTTTTTGCGATTTCCTTATCGACTGCGATCGGAGTTGCTGTTGTCCAGCCGTAATCGACCCAGTCACCGGATTTGATAACGGAAGCTGCTTTCTCAGCGGAAACCAGCTTTTCCTGATACATCTGTTTGAAATCCATTTTAATACCCTCTCTTTGTAACCATAAAAATATTACTGCATCTCAGAACTTTGCCGGGATCATAGGATCCGGGGCCAAACTCTGACATTATTTTATCATTATCTGCCGGCAAGGTCAAGAAATCCGGTGAAAAAGGAATAGAAAGAAATGGTAAAACATGACAAAAACAAAAAGTGACGCGTCAGAGCATAAAAGTAATTTTTGTACGAAATGAAGAGTAAAGTTCCTAATTTGTTTAGAAAAAATATATAAAAAGCTTTTGATAATGATTTGACAGCAAAACGGTTTGGTGATATGATTAGTTATACATAATATACTGCCTTGCTTATGGAAAAATATATGGTGTAGAGCTTGGCAGCGGTATAATGAGGAGGAAAAGAAAATGGCAAAGAAAGTTGTACTTGCAGGTGCATGCCGTACGGCAATCGGAACAATGGGTGGCGAATTAAGCACAGTACCGGCTCCGGAACTTGGCGCAATCGTAATCAAAGAGGCTTTAAAGAGAGCAGGAGTTGCTCCGGAAGCTGTTGACCAGGTTTACATGGGCTGCGTAATCCAGGCTGGTCAGGGACAGAACGTAGCACGTCAGGCTACATTAAAAGCTGGTCTCCCGATCGAGGTTCCGGCTGTTACGATCAACGTTGTATGCGGTTCCGGTCTTGAGGCTGTCAACATGGCTGCTGAGATGATCCTTTCCGGCGACGCTGATATCGTTGTTGCAGGTGGTATGGAGAACATGTCCATGGCTCCGTATGCAATGATGAAAGGCCGTTACGGATACCGTATGGGCAATGCTACTTTAGTTGATACAATGGTAAACGATGCTCTCTGGGATGCATTCAACAACTACCACATGGGTATCACAGCTGAGAACATCTGCGATCAGTGGGGTCTTACAAGAGAAGAACTGGACAAGTTCGCTGCAGTAAGCCAGCAGAAGGCAGAGGCAGCTCAGAAGTCCGGCGCATTCAAGGACGAGATCGTTCCGGTAGAAGTTAAGAAGAAAAAAGAGACAGTTATCGTAGATACAGATGAAGGTCCGCGTCACGGAACAACTGTTGAGACACTCGGTAAGTTAAAACCGGCATTCAAGAAAGACGGCGGTTTAGTTACAGCTGGTAACTCTTCAGGAATCAACGACGGCGCAGCTGCAGTTGTTGTTATGAGCGAAGAGAAAGCAAAAGAACTCGGTGTTAAGCCGATGGCTACATGGGTTGCCGGTGCTCTTGGCGGCGTAGATCCGAAGATCATGGGTATCGGACCGGTTGCAGCTACAAGAAAAGTTCTTAAGAGAACAGGCATGGAGATCAAAGACTTCGATATCATCGAGGCTAACGAGGCATTCGCTGCACAGTCTGTAGCAGTAGGTAAAGAGCTTGGCTTTGACCTTAACAAGTTAAACCCGAACGGCGGCGCTATTGCTCTTGGTCACCCGGTTGGAGCTTCCGGATGCCGTATCCTTGTTACACTTCTTCATGAGATGGAGAAAGCAGATGCTAAGAAGGGTCTTGCAACTCTTTGCATCGGCGGCGGAATGGGCTGCGCTACAATCGTAGAGAGAGACTAATCTGGGACTTTGGCAAAATCTGAGGAGACTACATATGGGTTTTGTAAAATATGAGCAGGACGGTTTTGTTGGTGTTATCACCATCAACCGTCCGGAGGCATTAAACGCGTTAAATACAGCGGTTATTCAGGATTTAGACGCTGTTCTTGACAGCATCGATCTTGGTACAACAAGAGTGCTGGTTGTGACCGGCGCGGGTGAGAAATCCTTTGTTGCCGGTGCAGACATTGCTGCAATGAGCACAATGACTGTACAGGAGGCACGTGAGTTCAGTAAAGCTGGAAACGATGTTTTCCGTAAGCTGGAGACACTTCCGATCCCGTCGATCGCAGCTGTCAACGGTTTCGCGCTTGGCGGTGGAAATGAACTTGCAATGAGCTGTGATATCCGTTACTGCTCCGAAAACGCTATGTTCGGACAGCCGGAGGTTGGTCTTGGCATCACTCCGGGATTCGGCGGAACCCAGCGCCTCGCAAGACTGATCGGAACCGGAAAAGCAAAGGAAATGGTATATGCCGCTGTCAATATCAAAGCAGACGAAGCATACCGGATCGGTCTTGTAAACGGTGTGTGCACGAAGGAAGAGCTTATGCCGACGGTTATGAAGCTGGCAAAGAAGATCGCCTCCAACGCACCGATCGCTGTCAGAAATTCAAAGGAGTCCCTGACAGACGGTTATCTTTCCGACCTTGACCACGCAATCTCTATCGAAGAGAAATATTTCTCCGAGTGCTTCGAGACCGAGGACCAGAAGGAAGGAATGAAGGCGTTCCTCGAAAAGAGAAAAGTGGACGGCTTCAAAAACAAATAAATGGAACTGTTCAGTCTGAACAGCGATCAGTAAGTCTACATCATATGTTTGCATAAAGGAGATAAAATCATGAAAGTTGGTATTATCGGCGCTGGAACCATGGGTTCCGGTATTGCACAGGCATTCGCACAGACAGAAGGCTATGAGGTAATGCTCTGCGACATCAATGAGACATTTGCAGCGAACGGAAAGAAGAAAATTGCCGCTGGATTCGAGAAGAGAATCGCAAAAGGCAAAATGACTCAGGAAGAGGCTGACAAGGTCCTGAACAAGATCACAACAGGCGTAAAAGATATCTGTGGTGACTGCGACCTCGTTGTTGAGGCTGCAATCGAGAACATGGAGATCAAGAAGCAGACATTCAAAGAGCTCGACGCAATCTGCAAACCGAGCTGTATCTTTGCTACAAACACTTCTTCCCTTTCCATCACAGAGATCGGCGGCGCAGTTGAGAGACATGTAATCGGTATGCATTTCTTCAACCCGGCTCCGGTTATGAAGCTGGTTGAGGTTATCGCTGGTTTAAACACAAAACTGGAAGATGTTGAAGCAGTTAAGAAGATCTCCGAGGAGATCGGCAAGACTCCGGTACAGGTAGAAGAGGCTGCTGGTTTCGTTGTAAACAGAATCCTTGTTCCGATGATCAACGAAGCAATCGGCATCTACGCTGAGGGCGTTGCTTCCGTAGAGGGTATCGATACCGCTATGAAGCTCGGCGCTAACCATCCGATGGGACCGTTAGCACTCGGTGATTTAATCGGTCTTGATGTTGTTCTTGCAATCATGAACGTTCTTGAGACAGAGACAGGCGATCCGAAGTATCGTCCGCATCCGCTTCTTAAGAAGATGGTTCGCGGTGGTCTTCTTGGAAGAAAGACTGGCAAGGGCTTCTACGATTACAGCAAATAATAATGTAAGGGTTGCCTGACGGTGATCTTATCCCGTCAGGCAATATGCCTTTTATAACAGAAGAGGTAAATTTCAAATTATTTTTTTATTACGATTGTTTATTTTTTCACAATATGTTATAATGAAAAGGCATGTACTAAATTAGGTACATCGGGGGAGTGAAGCATCCACATTTCCCCATGTTATACATGATACAATTCACAAGGAGGAACTAAAAACATGGATTTTACATTAGGTAAAGAGCATGAGATGGCGAGAACACTGTTCCATGATTTCGCCGAGAAGGAAGTCAAACCCCTTGCTCAGGAGGTTGACGAGGAAGAGAGATTCCCGGTTGAAACCGTAGAGAAGATGGCTAAAAACGGTTTCCTCGGTATTCCGGTACCGAAGGAGTATGGTGGACAGGGCTGTGATCCGCTTACATACGCTATGTGCGTTGAGGAGCTTTCCAAAGTTTGCGGTACTACAGGCGTTATCGTTTCCGCACATACATCCCTTTGCATGGATCCGATCATGACATTCGGAACAGAAGAGCAGAAGCAGAAATTCCTCGTTCCGCTTGCAAAAGGCGAGAAGTTAGGCGCATTCGGTTTAACTGAGCCGGGCGCTGGTACAGACGCTCAGGGTCAGCAGACAAAAGCTGTTTTAGACGGCGACGAGTGGGTATTAAACGGTTCCAAGTGCTTCATCACTAACGGTAAGTATGCTGATACATACATCGTTATCGCTGTAACAGGCACTGTTGAGAAACGTGGCAAAATGCAGAAAGAGATTTCCGCATTTATCGTAGAGAAAGGTACACCGGGCTTCACTTTTGGTACAAAAGAGAAGAAGATGGGTATCCGCGGATCTGCAACATATGAACTTATTTTCACAGACTGCCGCATCCCGAAGGACAACCTCTTAGGTAAGAAGGGTGAGGGCTTCAAGATCGCTATGCATACTCTTGACGGCGGACGTATCGGTATCGCTGCTCAGGCTCTTGGTCTTGCAGAGGGCGCTCTTGACAGAACAGTTGCTTACGTAAAAGAGAGAAAGCAGTTCGGCCGCACAATCGGTCAGTTCCAGAACACACAGTTCCAGCTTGCTGATATGGCAACAAAGGTAAAAGCTGCTCAGATGATGGTTTACCGTGCAGCAATGGCTAAGGCTACTCAGAAGTCCTACGGCGTAGAGGCAGCAATGGCTAAACTGTATGCAGCAGAGGTTGCTATGGAAGTTACAACAAAGGCTGTACAGCTCCATGGTGGTTATGGTTACATCAGAGAGTACGACGTAGAGCGTATGATGCGTGATGCTAAGATCACCGAGATCTACGAAGGAACAAGTGAAGTTCAGAGAATGGTTATCTCCGGCGCACTGTTAAAATAATAATTTAACAGCTGGAAGATCATAACTATAAATGAAAATAAGGAGTGAAATACAGTGAAAATCGTTGTTTGTGTAAAACAGGTGCCGGATACTAAGGGCGGCGTAAAGTTCAAACCGGATGGAACACTTGACAGAGCAGCTATGCTCACAATCATGAACCCGGATGATAAAGCTGGTCTGGAGGCAGCTCTTCGCTTAAAAGATCAGTATGGTGCAGAAGTTACAGTAGTTACAATGGGTCTTCCGAAGGCTGAGGAAGTTCTTCGTGAGGCTATGGCTATGGGCGCTGATAACGGTATCCTTGTTACAGACCGTGTTCTCGGCGGTGCTGATACATGGGCTACATCCCAGACAATCGCTGGTGCTTTAAGAAACCTTGACTATGACCTCATCATCACAGGCCGTCAGGCTATCGATGGTGATACTGCTCAGGTAGGTCCGCAGATCTCTGAGCATCTTGGTCTTCCGGTAATCAGCTATGCTGAGGGCATCGAGATCGATGGTGATTCTGTAATCGTTAAGCGTCAGTTTGATGATAGATACATGATGTTAAAGGCTAAAATGCCGTGCTTAATTACAGCACTTTCTGAATTAAATGAGCCGCGTTACATGACTCCGGGCGGAATCTTCGATGCATACAAGAAAGAGATCACCGTTTGGGGCAGAAAAGATCTGAAAGATGTCCTTGATTCCAACCTTGGTCTTAAGGGATCCCCGACTCAGATCGCTAAGGCTTCCGACAAAGTAAGAAAGGGTGCAGGCGTTAAGGAGACAAACCTTGATCCGTCCGCAGCTGCAAATTACATTGTTGAGAAACTTACTGAGAAACATGTACTTTAATTCAAAAAAAGAAAAGTGTGGTGAAAAGTGATGAATTTAGCAGAATATAAGGGTGTATATGTCTTTGCACAGCAGGTAGACAATCAGATCAGCAGCATCGCTCTGGAGCTGATCGGTAAAGGTAAAGACCTGGCAAAAGATTTAGGAACAACTGTAACAGCAGTTTTAGTTGGTTCCAACGTAAAAGGTCTTGCAGACGAACTCGGTGAGTACGGTGCAGACAAAGTTATCGTTGTTGACGATCCGGAATTAAAGGATTACAGAACTGAGCCGTATACTCATGCGATCACAGCTGTTATCAACGAGTTCAAGCCGGACATCTTCTTAATCGGTGCTACAGCAATCGGTCGTGACCTTGGTCCGCGTGTTTGCGCACGTATCCATACAGGTCTTACAGCAGACTGCACACAGCTCGATATCGGAGATTTCCCGCTCGTAGCTATGCCGGGTAAAGAGCAGAAACATGGTCAGCTCCTTATGACCCGTCCGGCATTCGGCGGCAACACGATCGCTACAATCGCTTGCCCGGAATTCCGTCCGCAGATGGCTACAGTACGTCCAGGCGTTATGCAGAAGCTTGACCGTGAGGCTGGCAGAAAAGCTGAAATTATCGAATTCAACCCGGGCTTCACTCCGGACAACAAGTACGTTGAGATTCTCGAGATCGTTAAGGCAGTATCCGACGTAGCTGATATCATGGATGCAAAGATCCTTGTTTCCGGTGGCCGTGGAGTTGGCAGCGCAGAGAACTTCAAACTGCTTGATGACCTCGCTGAGGCTATTGGCGGTACAGTAAGCTGCTCTCGTGCAGTTGTAGATTCCGGCTGGAAGCCGAAAGATCTTCAGGTAGGACAGACTGGTAAGACTGTTCGTCCGCACGTATACTTCGCAATCGGTATTTCCGGTGCTATCCAGCACGTAGCTGGTATGGAAGAGTCTGACATCATCATTGCGATCAACAAAGATGAGTCCGCTCCGATCTTCGATGTAGCTGACTACGGTATCGTAGGCGACTTAAACAAGATCGTTCCGATGCTGACAGAGAAGATCAAAGAAGCAAAGGCTGCAGCAGCTAAATAATTTACGTGAATTGTATATACCAGGGTGAAAAGTTTTGAACTTGGCACCTGGAACGAATAAAAGTAGGCAGAGCGATTCTGCCGGCAGTGTCCAAACAGGTGATAAAATCCCCGTCCGGATTTCCGGGCGGGGATTTTTGCGTTAGTGCGCTCGGCGGCGCACGTTTCTTAAGGGTTAAAGTCCCGAATCCGCCCGGTAGTGGGAAGGATATAGCCGAAGGCAAGGGTGTCCATCGTGAGATGGAATCTGAAGGAAGCCGGATGTGGGAACAGACTAACCACGGGCAAATCTCTGGTCTGACGAACAGAAATCTCATATAAGGTTATACATGAGGGTAAGACTGCTAAGCAAGCCGAAGCCCAATAACTACACGGAATCATGTATGATAAATGAGGCAGATAGATGGAGAGGAAGAAATGTGTGGTACCCGGGGAGGTCTGTGCGATATGCTCTGAAAGGAGTAACCATTGCGCAAAGCAATGCTGAACGCACAGAAGTCAGCAGAGGTCATAGTAGCCGAGAGGCGAAGGACCGAATCAGTAGGAGTCTTGAGTATGACCGAGAAAGGAGGAATGACCGTCTATGGCAGAAAACATTGAAAACAATGGCTGTTCGCAAAGAGATAATGCGGAACATGAAGGGTATGTGAAAGCGTCCAGGTCATTCAATCGGATATGGAAAGAAAGAGACAGTGCACAGCCGAGACTTTTGGAAGCGATACTGTATAAAGACAACTTTAACAGAGCGTATAAGAGAGTCAAGGCAAACAAGGGAGCGCCAGGGATTGATGGCATGACCATTGAGGAGGCTCTTCCATATCTAAAGGAAAATCAACAAGAGATAACCGACCGCATTTATCGTGGAAAGTATATTCCGTCTCCAGTAAGACGAGTTGAGATTCCCAAACCAGATGGTGGTGTGCGAAAGCTTGGCATACCAACAGTGGATTTACACAGAAATAAGTGGATCAGATCCTGACAGATGCAAAGAGGAAAGATCAGCTTGCAACGGTAAAAGTCTGGTATGATGGTCACCATTTCGGTGAATTTGATATCTATTGTCCGTGGGACGTTATGAACTATGTGTAAAGGCTGCAGACGGACCCAAGCGCAAGACCGGCGAGTTATTGGAAAAATACCAGCGATAACGCGATCATCCGCTCTTTTATCGATATGAAGAGCGATACGATTACCAGGAAGATTTTTATCATGCTTTTCTGGCGGGAATCTTTACCGGAGCCGGATATATGGTGGAGTCAAATAGGGAACATGGTGAAGAGCGAGTGATGTTGTGGTAAAAGATCTCCGGCATGGGGCGGTGTTTTAGAATCGCTTTTTATAAGAGGCGCTGTATGGTAAAGAAAAAATAGAGTACTGGAAGTTCCCCGGTCGTTGGCTGTAATAAAGACTGACGATTGGGGTACTTTTTGAAATTTGAATAAAAAACAGATAAATAGCTGTGCACTTCACCGAATAAAACAGTTATACAAAGAAATATGACCGTGCTATGATAGATTTAAGAAACATGCAGGGGCAGTGAGAAGACTTCTATAAAGTTGCTGCAAAAATTTATTTACATCAGAAAGAGGCGGGAGGCATATATATGAATTTACTCGATCTATTCAGTCTTCAGGGAACCTTGTTTGCATTGATGATTGTCGGAGCAATCTTAAAGAAAAAGGAGATCATCGATGCCAATGGAAAGAAATGTCTGACGGATTTATGCATCAACGTGGTGATCCCATGTAATATCTTTAAGTCGTGCCTGATTGAATTCAACATGGAAATATTCCGGTCCTGTGCGTTACTTTTACTGGCGGCGGTGATCATGCAGGCGGTCTGTCTGACTTTAAATAAGTTTATCTTTAACCGGTATGTGCCGCGGAGAAGGAAAGTCCTCCAGTACTGCACGATCGTTCCAATGAGTGGATTTCTCGGAAATCCGATCGCAGAGGCGATCTATAATGAGATCGGAGTTTTGTATACTTCAATTTTCCTGATCCCTATGCGGATCATCATGTGGTCGGTGGGGACAACTTATTTTGTGGCGGATGAGAAGGTGGATAAGAAGAAAGTCGCGAAGAACGTGCTGACACATCCATGTCTGGTCGCAATTTATCTGGGCTTGATCTGCATGGTGACTCAGGTGAAGCTTCCAGCCGTCATCACGGCGACAGTGAAGTATCTTGGGAATTGTAACAGCGCCCTCACGATGCTGATCGTGGGAACGATTTTGGCGGATGTAAAAATTACAACGATCTTTAATAAAGATACAGCCATGTTTTCTGTATTCCGTCTGATCATTCTCCCGGCAGCAGCACTGGTCGTTGGACTTGGACTTGGACTTGATGCCACATCACTGGGAATCAGCGTTCTGATGACCGGCATGCCTGCCGGAGCTACGGCGGCGATTTTTGCGGCAAGATATGACAGTGACGCCTTGTTTGCAACGAGATGCGTGGTTATGACGACGCTAATGTCCATGCTGACCCTGCCAGTCTGGTGTTATCTGGCAGGGTGAGAGGCCCCGGCAGGTCGATTGTTTTCAGCCAGGAGAAGCGCTAGAAATTTTTGTTCATTTGAAAAACGGCACACCGCATGCGATAGAGAACGGAAAGCTAGGGGGTTGTGCCGGTTCTTGTGAGTGCAGCGTTCGCGGCATCCATAAAGTTCCGGATTGCCTTCCACTGGTAAGGCTGTTCCAGAGAACCGAAGCGGATCTTATATTTTGCGGATCGTCCGAGATGGATGATCCGCATTTTTTTGCGCTGCTCAGGGGAGAGGGAGCTCATGGCAAGGTTCAGCGGGGAGATGCAGGCGCCTTTTCCGGCGGCGCAGAGCTCCAGAAGCATTCCCATATTGTCGGACTGGGTCTTTACGATCGGTTTGAAATTGCCCATGGTGATGAAGTGTCTTCCGAGCTGACCGGCGATGTCTGTGGCGTAGTTTAGAAGGAATGGGCAGTGTTCGAAGATCGAGAAGTCTTCCGGGCTTCTTAACATTAACGGTTCTGGCTGTGAATCTGTCAGTGCAGGGAGATCCTGGACAGAAAAGGAGACAGTGCCAGCGGTGTCATGAGTGAAATCAGAGCCGGAGCAGTAGATAGTCTTTGGAAGATGTAAAAATAGGGCATCTGCTGGGGCGGCATCGGAAATGACCTCATGAAACAGAGAATCAGCAAGCAGAAGAACGACCTCCTCCTCATAGAAATCGCTCAGAGTGATCCCTGGCAGAAAATCCGGGAACTTCGCGATGGCGAGATCGATCTTATGTTCCATCAGGTCTTTTTGTAGTCCAGTGTTCGCATTTTCGATGACCTGGATCTCCATATGCGGGTAGCGGCGCTGGTATTCCGTGATGATCGCAGGCATGATCGCGTGGCAGCGGGTAAAAGAGATGCCGATCCGCAGGATGCCCTGCTCATTTTTAGTCAGGTCGGCAAATTCGTGCTGCATTGCCCGGTATTTTTTCTGGAAGTCTGCGGCGTACTGGCAAAAGATCTCTCCGGCGTAGGTGAGTTCCAGGGGAACATGGCGGACGAAGAGCTTGCAGTCCAGCTCCTGTTCCAGATTGGCGATGTGGGTGCTCAGGGTCTGCTGGGTGATATGGAGAGCATCGGCGGCTTTTGTGAAGCTGCGCTTCTCGGCGGTCATGAGAAAATAGTCCATGGAAAGAAAGTTCATATAAAACCTCCTGAATATAAAAAAGAAAGTTTAACCGAATCAAGTAAGTCCCTTGCTTCAATTGCGAAAAGCAATAAGCAGTGGGTGGGGACTTGCTTGTATCAGGAGGAGTGCAAGCTCCTTCTGATAAACTGCGGAGCAGTTATTGGGTTATGAGCAAGTAGCGAAGCGGATTGCGAATATCCGCTTGACTTGTAAGTGTCGTGCAGAGTCTCGTATCAGCTGTGCTGACCATAAAGGATATGGGACAGCCAGAATGAGCTGGGAAAATCGTGTAAAAGAATGAAAGCTGTAACTTATATACAGTTTTTTAGCTGTATTATATATCGAAAAATACAGTTAGACAAGTGGAAAATCCAGGAGTATACTAGAATCATAAAGGTGGATCAGGATATCTGAACAGGGAACGGCTGGCTGAGGGAATGGTTCACGAAAGAAAACAGGGAAGAGGTAAACATTATGAAGGTACACACCAGTGAGACGGTCGTTCTGGTCGTGTTCGCGGTGACGCTGATCGGGTGCATCCTTGCGGGAATCCCGATTCTGGCAGCGTTGGCACTTGGATATCTGATCTTTTTCGCGTACACTTTGAGCCGCGGTTATACGGTCAGAGATATTCTCGGGATGTCCTGGAAGGGAATCAAGACGGCGAAAAATATTTTAATTACGTTTTTACTCATCGGGATGCTGACGGCGCTCTGGCGGGCGGCAGGAACGATCCCGGCGATCGTGTCGTACTGCGCGGGGCTTATGAATCCGGCGGTCATGATCTTAATGGCATTTCTTTTAAATGCCCTGGTGTCTGTCCTGACCGGAACTGCATTTGGTACAGCAGCGACCATGGGTGTGATCTGTATGACGATGGCAAAGGCAATGGGGTGTAACGAGATCCTTGCAGGCGGAGCGATCCTTTCCGGAGTCTTTTTTGGAGATCGTTGTTCTCCGGTTTCGACGAGTGCTCTTCTGGTGGCGGAGCTGACGCATACAAATATCTTTGACAATATTCGCCTTATGGTGAAGACTGCGTTTATTCCGACGCTTTTGACCTGCGGATTTTACGGGATCTGCGGGATTTTGTTTCCGGCAGTGGGTAGCGGCAGTATGGCTCTTGCAGACAGCTTTGCCGGTGTATTCCGTCTGGGCCTGGTTCCGATCCTCCCGGCGATCGTCATCATGGTCTTGTCCTTGTTTCGGGTACAGGTCCGCAAGGCAATGCTCGCGAGTATTGTCACTGCGATCGGGGTATGCCTGTTCTGGCAGCATACGGATCCGTCAGGTCTGTTCGCGCTTCTCGTAAACGGTTATCATGCTCCGGATCCGTCGCTTTCATCCATGATCGATGGCGGCGGGATCATGTCCATGGTCCGGGTAGCGCTGATCATCACGATCTCTTCCTCGTATTCGGGAATTTTTGAGGCAACAGGTCTTTTAAACGGATTAAAATCAAAGATGGGGACACTTAGCAGAAGATTTTCTGTTTTTGGGACGATTCTTGGAACTGCGGCAGCAGCCGGTATGGTGGCCTGCAATCAGACACTGGCGACGATGCTGGTAGATCAGATCTGCAAGGAACTGGAGCCGGACGCTCAGAAATTTGCGATCGATATGGAAAATTCTGTGATCGTAGTCGCACCGTTAGTTCCATGGTCGATTGCCGGTGCGGTTCCTCTGGCATCCGTGTCGGCACCGCTTACATCGATCGTAGCAGCAGTCTTTTTGTATCTGCTTCCGCTGTGGTATTTTGGTGTGAGACTTAGAAAGAAATAAAAGCCCCCCCCTCACCTTGAAAGTGCGCTGCATTTTCGTGGTGAAGGGGGGTGTTTAACGGAGGATTCCGATGGAATTTCCTCGTTTAGTGAAAAGATATATTCGTTTCTATTGATCAGGAACGATTATTTTGCAGCCTTTACAGATACAACAGTTCCGGAGAAAGCATCAACGGCGCTGACGGTGCCTGTGTAGGTTACAGTGACCTTATCGCCATCTTTGACTTCTGCAAGTCCTTCCGGCTTTTTGTCGTTATCGAAGGTAAATGCGTAGTCATTTCCGTCTGAGGTGATCGTGAACATAAAGTCCTTGATATCGCTGATCGTTCCGGTCATCGTGGATTCTTTTTCTTCATCGGCCTTTTCGGTTGTTTCTTTTGCGTCAGCCGTTTCTTTTTTGTCAGCCGTTTCTTTTGCGTCAGCCGTTTCCTTTACGTTAGCCGTTTCTTTTACTTCAGCTGTCTCCTTTGCAGCGGCAGTTTCAGCAGCTGTTGTCTGTGCAGCTGTGGTTGCGGTGGTTGTGCTCTGGGAAGAGCATGCGGTTGCTAATGCGAGAACGCCTGCTAAAGCAGCAGTCAATAATAAGTTCTTTTTCATAATCAAAGCTTCCTTCCTGTATTTGAAATTGTAGTTGCAAGGAAAGAGGATTTGGAAACAGATGTTTCAGATCTCTTTCTTACGTCTACTATTGAACCATAAAGTTGTGTCTAAAGTGTCAATAAAACATGAAATATAAAGGACAAATCTGAAAGATTTTCTTCAAGCAAGAAAGAAAAACGTAAGAGGTTTAAGAAAAATGTTTCGTCAAAGATACTTTGAGTAAGATGCATGTTGGATATGAAAAATTAGAGAGGTTTGTGTGAGCCGATAGAGCTTTATTCGAAGAAAACACATTTGAAACAGAGGCACCGCAAGGAAAATTTACATAACCATGGCAAAGATATCAGATAGAAAGATTTGAAAGGATTTGTATTTGGATTTTTGAAAATTGCAGTCGTTAGGGAGATTGTGTAATGGTCACGGTATCTGCACTCCACCAAGGGGAGCGGAAATACCGTGACTTTTTGAAATTCGCATAATATGGTTGGTGAATAACAGTTACCGCTCCGGCGTGGTTTTCCAGATTCTACCCAGTGTGCGAGTATAGGAATTGGAGAGATGGTGCTGCATTGCCAGAGCTGCTTTTTCAGGCTGATTTTTGAAGATTGCTTCACCGATAGCCAAATGTTCTTTATATACGAGCTTTCCATCAATGGAATTGTTGTAGACAGATTTGACTTCAAAACGCAGATAATGATCCAGGATCAGACTGGTCTGTCGGGAAAACCATCCATTATGGGAAGCATCCGCAACAAGACGATGAAACTGATGATCAATCCGGTAAAGAAGACGACTGTCAAGCGAGGAGAGATTCTGCTTTAATTCGGACAGGCAATCCATGATTGCCAGTTTTTCCTTGTCGGTACCTCGCTCGGCAGCAAGTTTTGCGTTGTGAGATTCCAGAAAAATTCGTGCCTCCAGAATATCTCCGGCATCCTGTTCTGTTACGGGGACAACTTTTACTCCCTTTCCGCGGGCGAAACTGACATAACCTTCCTTTTGAAGCTCAAGAAGAGCCTCACGGACAGGTGTTCTGCTGATACCGAGTTCGGTGCAGATCGCCTCTTGAGAATAGATCGCATCAACGCGGAAACGGTTGTAGAGAATTGCATTTTTGATCAGATCATATGCCTGATTTTTATATGTCTCAGTATGTATTTTTCGAGTCCCGAGAAGACTCTGCTGATTGTCATCCATAAAAACCTCCATTTGAATTTGGTATAGGAACGAAAATGTAATATAAATCAGTTCATTGTCGATGGTGATGTTAGTCGAAACAGGAAATCATGAAATGAAACAAAATGTTTTGAAAAAGCATTACAAAAAGTTCTGTATTTTAATCGAGACAGTAATTTTTTTCAAAAATATCGTATATTTCTTTTAGTATATAAGGAATTTGGCTGAAAATCAACCGCTTTGCCGTGAACTCTTGACAAGTACCTATAAAGTTTGTATGATGAGAACAAGAGATATGTAATGTGTAATATATTTCTGATAAGGAGGCAGAACAGCTTAACACGATCATATCAGTACGGTGTAACATAAAGAAAGCAAAATGTCTGCGTGGCAGTCAACAGATCTTCGGCAGAAAATCAGGGAGCACCAGATAAGAGTTTGAAAAGCGGAAGATCAGCAATTTTAGCAGGAGGGATATGTATGTTAGTAGCGGTATGGATCATTACATTCTGTCTTATCATCGGCATAGGTGTTTATGCAGGAACCAAAATTAAGTCTGCAAACCAGTGGTCCGGCGGGGATAAAACAATGGGTGCATTATCACTGGGGTGTGTATTTGCAGCATGGCAGATCGGAGGCATGGCAGTTGTAGGAGCAGCCCAGAATGGATATAATCTGGGAATATCAGGTGCATGGTATTCGATTGCAGGTTCTTTTTATTTCATCGCGCTTGCGGTATTTGCAAAGATCATTCGCGAAAGGATGCCAGGAGAATCGGTTCCGGTCTATCTTCAGACAAAATATGATGTAAGAACGACAAGACTTTATTCATATGCGTGGATCGTGTACGGATTTTTGTATATTCCGATTCAGCTGAAGACTGTATCCAGTATCATTCAGATCGTGCTTCCTGGATTAAATCTTATGGTGGCAATGTTTATTGGTGTCACGATTGCAGTTATTTATACAAGCTTTTCCGGTATGAAAGGTGCATCTGCTGTCGGTCGTGTTGTATGTATTGGTATCTATGTTCTCTTGATCTGTTTTGTATTCACAACACTTCCGAAATTTGGAGGATTCAGTGGTCTTTTAGGCGAGCTTCCTGAGAAGTATGATTCCATGGGAAATATGCCGACACAGCGTATTGTTGCATGGATCGTAGGTGGCTGCATCAGTACGGCGGTTATGCAGGCTGTTCTTCAGCCGCTTCTTTCTGCAAAGAGCCCGGAGGCAGCAAGAGTTGGCTCTATCCTTGGTTATGTAATTGCCGCTCCGATTTGTTTCTTTACTGCAATCTGTGGTATGCTTTCCAAGGCAAGTGGTGCCGATCTCGGTGATGGATCCACTGCATTCGCATATGCTATCAAAACCTTCAGCAGTCCAGTATTTGCAGGTATTATTTTTGCATTTGCAACTATGATCATTGCAGCGACAATGGCAACTATGATGTTGGCAACGGGAACCATTATTACAAACGTATATAAAACAGAAATCAATCCGGACGTCGATGATGCGAAAGTTCTGAAGCTTTCAAAAACGATTACGTTTGTATTCGCATATCTGACATTGATCCCGGCATTTCTGATTCCAAGCAAGTCCTTAACAAACCTGTTCCTGACATTACAGCACGTTGCGGCAGCACCGGTGAGCTTCTCGATCCTGGCGGGATTACTTTGGAAAAAGACAACAAAACAAGGTGCATTCTGGAGCATGTTGACAGGAATGATCACAGGTGTGGCATGGATGCTTCTGGGACTTACTGATATTGTTGAAGCGGTATATCCGGTTGTAGTTGTTACTTACGGTGTAGGAATTATTGTTTCGCTCATGACTTATAAGGAAAAAAATTAATTTAGAAAGTGTGAGAATATGGCACAGAATATGAAAAAACAGATTTATATGTGGCCATCCTATTGGGGGAAACCGGTAGCGCATGGAAGCATGGGAGCGGTCAGCTGTAATAATATATATGCAACGAGAGCAGGACTTGAAATTTTAAATAAAGGCGGAAACGCGTTTGATGCGGCAGTAGCGGTGTCACTGACGTTATCTGTGGTAGAACCCCATCATTCTGGTATTGGCGGCGGATGCTTTTCCTTACTTTACGACGCAAAGACAGGAAAGACCGAGGGCATCGACGGGCGTGGAATCGCTCCGGCGGCGGCGACGGCAGACCTATTTATCAAAGATGGGGAAGTACAGGATGAGTGGAAGGACCTGGGCGGACAGTCCGTGGCACTTCCGGGACTTTTAAAGACTATGGATATCGTATTGAAGAAATATGGAACTATGACTTTAAAAGATGTGGCAGCTCCGGCAATTCGTTGTGCTCGTAATGGATTTGGAACAAGCTATACAGGTGCTCTGACGATGTATGACAATTCGGTTGAGCGTAAAATGCGCCTTTCAGAAGCATTTCGAAAACTGTATCTGAAGGAAGATGGGAGTTTCTATCGATTCGGTGAGATCCAGAAGAACCAGGAGATTGCTGATCTTCTGGAGAATATTGCGGAACAGGGAGTTGATTATTTCTATAAAGGAAAAGTTGCAAAACAGATTGTAGATCTGATTAATGATCGTGGTGGTTGTTTTGATGTTTCTGACATGGAGAGTTATGAACCCAAATTCCGCGAACCAGTGAAAACAACATATCGGGGATATGAGGTTGCCGCATTTGCACCGCCGAGCGGAGGCTGTGCACTGGTTGAAATGCTGAACATTTTGGAAAACTATGATGTTCGTTCCATGGGACATAATACAGCAGCCAGTATCCATGCATTGACAGAGTCTATGAAACTGGGATTTGCTGACAGAAGTGTAGCACTTGGTGATCCGGATTTTGTGAATGTCGATGTAGAACGTTTGACAAGCAAGAAATTTGCTCATGAGCGTTTTACATTGGCGGGAGAAAAGGCGGGAGAGTTTGCATCGGCCGATGGAATCGAAGCAAAACAGTATCCTGGAAATACATCCCATTTCGTGGTAATGGATAAAGACGGAAATGCTTTTTCGCAGACACAGACGATTCGAGACTGGTTTGGATGTGGAATTGTTGTCGATGGCCTTGGATTTGTACTGAATAACGCAATGTCCGATTTCTCGGCGGCAGTAGGAGCAATGACAAGTCAGGGACTTGCATATGGAAGTGCCAATGCGATTCAGGGTGGAAAAACGCCGCTTTCCAGTATGTCTCCGAGTATGGTATTTAAAGATGGTAAACCATTCCTTGCAATCGGGGCAGCAGGTGGACCGAGAATTATTACGGGAACTCTTCAGGGAATCGTGAATGCAATTGATTTCGACATGACTCCGGAGCAGCTGGTGAATGCTCCATATATCAATTGCCTTACGAGGGTCCAGGGACTTGAAGTGGAGTATGGAATTTCCGGAGATACAAGAAAAATACTGGAAGAGATGGGGCATAAGATTGTTCCTGTTCCGGTGGATCAGGCGATGAGTACGATGCTAAACAGCGTAATGCGCATTGATGGTGAATTCTATGCGGCAGGTACGAAACGGGTAGATGGCTGTGGCGGTGCGCTTTTACCTGGAGGCCATATTGTACTGGAGGGAGTAAGCCAGGAAGAATTATAAAAAAGATGCGAAGTAATTGACAGAACGCACAGATAGGAGCGGCATGTATCGCGCATCCATAGAAAGAAGACCGGGAGCAGGAAAAATGTTCCCGGTCTTTTTGTAGAAACTTCTGGTAAACAGATATTAACAGCCCCGGCGGGAAATCCCTGCCGGGGCTGTCTGCCTAAGTTCTTATGAGAGAACTGGATTAGTTCTGGTTCTGATTTTTCTCGATCTCTGCCTTCTTCATCGCGCGAACCTTTGTGGAAAGGCCATAGAGGTTGATGAAGCCGGAAGCGTCGTGGTGATCGTAGAGGTCGCCGGTTGTGAAGGATGCGATGCTCTCGTTATATAAGGAGTACGGGGAGGTTGTGCCCTGTTTGATGATATTGCCCTTGTAGAGTTTCATCTTGCACTCACCGGTTACGTATTCCTGTGTGGACTCAACGAATGCCTGTAATGCCTCGCGTAACGGGCTGAACCATTTTGCGGAGTAGACAACATCTGCGAATTCGTTGTCGATGTTCTTCTTGAATTTTAATGTCTCCTTGTCCAGGATCAGCTCCTCTAACTGCTTGTGAGCTTCGAGAAGGATGGTTCCGCCAGGAGTCTCATACACACCACGGGACTTCATGCCGACCATACGGTTCTCAACGATATCTGTGATACCGATACCGTTCTTGCCGCCGAGCTCGTTTAACTTTGTGAGGATCTCGGAGAATTTCATCTTCTCGCCGTTTAATGCGACCGGAACGCCTTTTTCGAATGTGATGGAGATCTCTGTGTCTTTATCAGGAGCTTTCTCCGGTGTTACGCCGAGTACGAGCATGTGGTCGTAGTTCGGAGCCAGGGACGGATCCTCGAGCTCAAGACCTTCATGGCTGATGTGCCAGATATTGCGGTCACGGCTGTAGCTGTCATTTTTCTTGAACGGAAGCTCGATGTTGTGTTTTGCACAGTATTCCAGCTCATCTTCCCGGGATTTGATATCCCAGATTCTCCACGGAGCAACGATCTTCATATCCGGAGCGAGGGCTTTGATACCGAGCTCGAAACGAACCTGATCGTTTCCTTTACCGGTAGCACCGTGGCAGATCGCAACAGCGCCTTCTTTTTTTGCAATATCAACGAGGATCTTTGCGATCAGCGGGCGGGCCATTGCAGTACCGAGAAGGTATTTGTTCTCGTATGTTGCATTTGCCTTTACGCACGGAGCGATATAATTGTCGCAGAATTCATCAACAACGTGTTCGATATATAATTTGGAAGCGCCGCAGTATTTTGCTCTTTCTTCCAGACCGTCAAGCTCGTTTCCCTGTCCAACGTCGATGCAGACGCAGATAACGTCGTAATTGTAAGTTTCCTTTAACCACGGGATCAGTACGGTGGTATCAAGACCGCCGGAATATGCTAAAACAACTTTCTCTTTCATAATCAAGTCCTCCGATTTATTTCAGACGTTTTATTTTCGTTGTGCTTCATAAATATACAACTGAATATACGGAATGTCAAGCATAAAATGTATTTTTATAAAGAAATTTTGCATATTATGCATATCAAGTGTATAAATGCAGGCGACAGAGAAGCAGGATGACGAGGTTTGACGATATGAAATATAAAATGTCAGGAAAAGGCGATTGTAATGGAAGAATATTGCAGATGGCTGATATCAGATTCAGCAGGCAGAGACCGGTCACAATGATGATCCGGAGACGGATTTATGCACAAAAGTGCCTGAATCATCCTATAAAAACGATAGGAAAAAGTGTTCCAGGATTGACAAGAATCAAGAAATCATGGATAATAATCCGAAGAACGCTGTTGGGCGCGTGCAGGAATTTTCTGAACAGAAGATTCCGTAAACGATTCCGCACAATACAGCAACGGCCGCAGAGTTTGCCGGTTTGAAATACGGGGCAGAACTGTGGAGAGAAAATCTGGAAGGAAATATGTCATGGGACAGTGGAATGAATACCTGGAAGTTCTGGCATCCAAGGCACCGACTCCGGGAGGCGGAAGCGCAGCGGCGGTTTACGGCGCTGTCGGAACAGCCCTCGGCGAGATGGTGGGAAACCTGACGACAGGGAAAAAGAAATTTGCAATATATGAGGAAGAGATCCAGAAGATCCTTGTACGATTACAGGAAGCGAGAATGGATTTCATCCGTCTCGAGAAGGCGGACGAGCAGGCGTTTGAGCCGCTTTCGGAGGTTTACCGCATGAAGGCGGAGACGGACGAGGAGAAAAAAGCAAAGGAAGAGCGGATGGAAGAGTACCTGAAAGCTGCTGCGCAGGTTCCGATGGAAGTCATGGAGCGGGCGGTCAGCGTGATGGATGATATCGAGTTCCTGGCATTGAACGGCAGCCGGCTTGCGGTCAGCGATGCCGGAGTCGGGATCCAGGGAATCCGAACGGCGCTTCTCGGCGCGGTCATGAGCGTGTATATCAATACGAAGATGATGAAGGACCGGGAGTATGCCGAAGCGGTGAACCAGCAGGCGGAACTTCTTATAAAGAAGGGAACGGAACAGGCAGACCGGATCTACGAGATTGTGTTAAAGGCGGTAAGAGGATGATTACATTAAAGGGAGCAGAGGTTTCTGCAAAGATCAAGGAACAGGTTCTTTCCATGAACCAGGAATTAAACGGATATGTGCCAACAGCAGCCATCGTCCGGATCGGCGAGCGGCCGGATGACCTCTCCTACGAGAGAAATGTCATGAAACGCATTGCGGCATATGGAATGGAAGCGAAGTCTTTTGCATATCCGGCGGATATCAGCGAGGAAGAGTTCTTTGCGGAATTCCAGAAGATCAATGATGATGAGACGATCGACGGGATCCTGTTATTCCGTCCGCTTCCGAAGCACATCAATGAAAAGCGCGCCGAGGCGATGATCCGTCCGGAAAAGGATCTCGACGGGATCTGCGCGGTCAATACGGCAAAGGTGTTTGCCGGTGAGAAAGATGGATTTGCTCCGTGTACGGCGGAGGCGGTTATTGAGGTCCTGAAGGCATTCGACCTTCCGAGCGTCGGAAAACGCGCGGTGATCGTGGGACGCAGCATGGTAGTCGGACGTCCGCTGTCCATGCTGATGTTAAAGGAAAATGCGACGGTGACGATCTGCCATACGAAGACTGAGGATCTGAAGGCTGTCTGCCAGGAGGCGGATATCCTCGTTGCGGCAGCAGGAAAGGCGAAGATGCTGGATGCGTCATTTTTAAAGGAAGGCGCAGTCCTCATTGATGTCGGGATCAACGTGGATGAGAACGGAAAACTCTGCGGTGATGTCCTCTGGGACGGACTGGAAGAGAAAGCATCGGCTGCGACACCGGTTCCGGGCGGCGTCGGAGCGGTGACAACGGCGGTGCTGGCGAAGCATCTGGCGATGGCGGCGTGCAGGAAGAGAAAATAAACGTAGGACCGACAGTACGAGGTCTCGCGCAGGCGCGGACTTTGGCTCGTTGTTCGTGTAAATAAAAAATGGAAAAAATTCTCATTTTTCCGCATAAAGCGGCATAAATAAAGGAAAGAGGACCACCGACCCAGTGCGTCGGCGGTCCTCTTTTCTTGACAGAAGTTTGGATGAGAGGTAGGATATTATTGCAAAAGAGTTAGCAATAGCTAACCATGTACTTGTTCAAAAAGCAAATTGTATTTTCTGCACGGCAGAATGAAACAAAAGGTGTGCTGAGGCAGATCGTATTTCATGCACGCGAATCTCACAAATTCTTTTCTGACAGATAGGATAGGCAGGGGAGAAGATCTGCGAACGAATGGATAAAGGACAGTGTGTGCGATCCGAAATGCAGTTATGAAAACATGGGTTAGCTGAAGCTAATTTCAATACCAGGGATGGTGAGGAAAGGAGAAAGGTCATGAAAAAGCAGAAAACGCTTGCAGTTCTGTTAAGTGCGGCGATGGTTGCCGGAGCGATTCCGACAGCAGCGCTTGCGGAAGTGGTGGGAAGTAATTCTGATTCCGGTGTGAAGGCAGCGGAGCTGAGTGAAGATCAGGAGATTGAGGAACAGAATGAAGATTCTGAGGATGAAACTGGTTCCGGATATGTATTGATGAATGTGCCGTATGATGAGGTATATGGGAAGGACATTAAAAATGATAAAAAAGTAGATGCTGTCTCATCTGCGACAATGAAAAAAACGAAAAAAAAGACTGTAGTAAATGGCACTTATCATTCAAATGATGGAAGAGAGATCAAAGGAGCGATCATTCCGGTAAAGGTAGATAATTTGTCTCTTTTAAATGGATTTAAGAGGGTTTCAGCGTCCAATGCGGAAAAGGTTACTGTCGCCTCGGCAAGTGATTCTACCTATAATGATAATCTGTTTGATGAGGAAAAGGACTATACATATGCTGTACTTCCGAACGGTTATACGCCGAAGGTTTATAAGGAACTAATAGAGATTGATAAGAATGGAAAGCCGGAATTCAGTAAGTTCCAGGGTAGGGAACAGGAAGTCGATACTAATGCAACGATCGTTGCCTGCTCCGGACGGTACCAGCCTGGAAAGAAAGAAAACAAGCCATATCATGGCGACTATGAGATTACGATTCAGGATTATCAGGACCTGATTGCGTCTTCCAGCAACGCAGTCTATGAGGTGGTTTTAGATACGAAGGAGGGGGACAGCTACGGGCTTCGCCTTCTTGAAAACACATTCCTTAGAAAAGGAGAACTGGGATTCTCAACCGGTTTCACAACAAAGAGCAAAGGCTGCACTTTGAATCCGGATCATTATAAATCGCTTATCGGAAAAACGATCACCAGCATCCGCTTCGTAACGGAAAATGGAATTTTTGTGATCCCGACAGATTTGAAGGTCGAGGAACAGGAAATTTATGCGCTGATGAACATTCCGTATGACGAGCTTTACAAGAATGATCTGAAGAAAAATGATATTCCGGTGGATGCGATGACATCTGCAACGTATCAGAAGACACGTACAAAATCACTGTCGAATGGATCTTACCATAAGAATTCAGACGGATCAAAGATCGACGGAGTTACATTCCCGGTTAAACTGAAGGTAAATTCTGATAAGGCCCTTGAAAAACTGACCCACGTGGGAGATGGCAGCGAGGATCTGACGATCACAACAACTCTTCGCGGAAAACAGCAGACAAACACATATAAAGGAAGAGACACCTTATTTGAGAACGGTACCTATGCGTATTATGTTTTAAACCCGGAGGAAAAACCAGACTTTTATAAAGAGGTTACCGTTGGAGAGGATGGAAATTTTAAGTTCTCCGAGACAAAGTTCCAGAATGGAAAATCTGTTAAAAAATCAGATGCAACCGCAGAGATCACGACAAAGACGACACGCGGAGATTACCAGATCAATGTGAGTGGACTTGACGAGTCTGTGACAAACAGTTCGATCTATGAAGTGATTCTTGAGACAAAGGACGGAAAGAGCTATGGTCTCCGCCATCTCGAAAATATCTGGCGCGGAAACGAGCTTGGAATTTACACCGGATATACGAAAGAGAGCCATGGTGTCGATGCCAGCGTGGAGCCGTACAAGGATATCATGGGTAAGACCATCGACAAGATCACGTACCTCACAAGCGCAGGCGCTTATGAGATCGACACGGACCTCTATGTACCGATGAAGGATGGCACACAGGCTGAAGTGGCTGACGGAAAGTCCGGGAACGGATCTGCCGCTGTTACGGTGAAACTTCCGGAAGGATTTGATCCGGAGTATCAGGTCACGGGACTGAAGACATCATTTGCAGACGGAGCGCTCACTTATACAGATGCAATGCCTGGAAAGTATACCCTTACAATCTCTGATAAGAATGAAAAGTGGGCAGATATCGAGGCAGATTTTGTACTCAGCAGTGATACAAATCCGGCATACTATAACAGAGATTACAGTGCACCGGCAGTCATCAAAAAAGGTTCTGCAGATGCAGCTGATTTCACGAACTACTTAAAGAACATCACAAAGGTATCGGTCAACGGTAAGGAATATGCGGCATTCGGAAAAGGCGCTGTTGTGATCGTAAAGAGTGACGGAACGATCGATCTTGCAAACAGCAGTGTATTTGATGGCAAAGAGCCGTATACGGTCGTTGTAACATCCACAGGATATCCGGATCTGACATTCGAGATCAAGCAAGTGACTTACGACAGCAGTGACTCGGATAGCGGAGAATCCGGAGAACCGGCAGACTCTTCTTCAAAGAAGAAAAATACATCTGCTTCTGATGGAATGACGGCAGGAAGCTGGAGCCAGGATGCAGCGGGAAACTGGTACTTTAAGAATGCCGCAAACGGAAAGAATCTTGTATCTGCATGGGCACATATTGAGAATTCATATGCAGGCGCAGGACAGCCGAAGGATTCCTGGTTCCATTTCGATGCAAATGGTGCCATGCAGACAGGCTGGTTTAAAGATAGCGATGGAAGATGGTACTTCTTTAATCCGGTTTCTGACAGCACACTTGGAAGAATGATGACCGGATGGAACTGGATCAAAGGAAATGACGGCAAGCTTCGCTGCTATTATTTCGAGGAGATCTCCAACGGACACCGCGGAGCCATGTATTCCGGAACGACAACTCCGGACGGTTATACGGTTGATGCGGACGGTGCATGGACAGTAAACGGAATCGTTGTGACAAGATAAAAATTGGCATGTAAAAGCCGGTATAAAAACCTCCTGATCATGGAATCCTAAGGGAAACATGGTTTCAGGAGGTTTTTTATATGTGGGGAATTCTGGTGGCACTGCTTTCGGGAGCGCTTATGAGTCTGCAGGGGATTTTCAATACGGAGGTGACGAAGCAGAGCAGCATCTGGGCGGCAGCAGGCTGGGTGCAGATGACGGCGCTCGTGACCTGCGTAGTCTTATATTTCGTTACTGGACGCGGGGAAATCTGGGGGATGTTTTCCATCGACCGGAAGTACATGCTGCTTGGCGGTGTCATGGGCGCATTTATCACCTGGACCGTGATCAAAAGTATGGACGGCCTGGGTCCGGCGAAGGCGACACTGCTCATCGTTGTGACCCAGATCCTTGTCTCCTATGTGGCGGAGGTATTTGGTCTCTTCGGTGTCGAGAAAGTGGCATTCGAGTGGAGAAAACTTATTGGTGCGGCTCTGGCGATTGCTGGGATCGTGGTGTTCCGGTGGTAGCGCGACGCAAGATATCCTGAATACAATATGAAAATTTTAAAACGATAGCACGAGAAGTTTAAAAAAATTAAATATATAGTTTAAAAATAATAAAAACATATTGACAAAATAGGAAATGAAGGGTATGATAACGCCATCGGATTTGAACGGGAAGTTCAGACGATGAGGAAACACAGGACCGCGGGATGACGGACGGTCGGAAAGGAGATACAGGTATGGGAAATGCTGGAAGAATTGACATGAACAATATGTGTTGTTGCTGTTGCATGTGTACTTCCGGGCGTTTTTTACGGCCAGGTGTTTTGCTGTGCGGTCATGTACCTGTATACAGAAAATAGTTTCCTGTTAATGCCAGAGAATGCGCCCGGAAGTGTAAAAACTTCCGGGATTTTTTATGTAACAGGAAATTCCGAGAAATTCCCTGTTACATAAAAAGGCACTGACGTGCCAAAGATGCGCACTCGCGCGAAGATGTAGATTGTCGCAAGCGACCGCGCGAGGCGCGAGAATGTGCCAAGGCACATTCTTTTTAGTTGGGAGGAAGAAACATTGATCCAGATCGAACATGTAAGCAAAACCTTTTCAGGAAAATACGGAACCGTCCACGCGCTGGACGATGTGAGTATCCATGTGGAAAAAGGTGATATCTGCGGCATCATCGGATTTTCCGGAGCCGGAAAGTCTACGCTGATCCGCCTGGTAAACGGCCTTGAAACGGCAGACAGCGGAAAAGTCACTGTCTGTGGAAAGGAGCTTTCCGCACTGAAAAAGCCGGAGCTCAGGGCTTTGAGAAGAAAGATCGGAATGGTCTTCCAGCAGTTTAACTTACTGGAATCCAAGACGGTGTACCACAACATCGCACTTCCACTGATTTTAGCGAAGACTCCGAAGGCAGAGATCGATAAGAAGGTCATGGAAGTATTAAAGATCGTTGAACTGGAAGATAAGAAAGATACCTATATCAGCCAGCTGTCCGGCGGACAGAAACAGCGTGTCGGGATTGCGAGAGCGCTGACGACCGACCCGGAGCTTCTCCTTTGCGACGAGGCGACAAGTGCCCTGGATCCGCAGACGACAGAGTCGATCTTAAAGCTTTTAAAGCGGATCAACCGGGAGATGGGCGTCACGATCCTTCTCATCACACACCAGATGCAGGTCGTTCAGATGATCTGCAACAAGGTAGCCGTCATGGAGAGCGGAAAGATCGTGGAATCCGGAAGTGTTCTTGAGGTATTCGGATCTCCGAAGATGCCGGTCACAAAGCGGTTTGTCCAGACGGTCATCCGTGACCAGATCCCGGACAGCATCGTGAGTCTCGTAAAGGAACAGAAAGAAAATTTCCGCGTTGAACGCCTGAAATTCATCGGTTCCAGCGTGAAACGTCCGGTGATCTCCGATATCTGCAAGACGGACGGTGTCGTGGTCAATATCCTCGGCGCAGCGGTCCAGGAACTGGAAGACAGCGTTATGTGCGTCTTTATCTTACAGCTCATCGGTGACGATGAGAGTATCCGGAAAGCGGAAGAGCAGATCGATAAAAATGGCGTCTTAAGAGAACGGATGGAGGTGGAGTAAGATGGAAGAGCTCATGAAAACAAAGATCTTTAAGGTCACAGTGGAACGTCTCCTGTTAAATGGAGGACAGACTCTCTACATGGTCGGCTGGTCGCTCCTTGTTGGAACGATCATCGGTATGATCCTGGCCCTGATCCTGGTGCTCTGCAGAAAAGGCGGACTTGCGGAGAACCGACCGTTATACTGGATCGTGAGCGCTTATATCAATGTGGTGCGAAGCATTCCGTTCGTAATTTTGCTTGTAACGATCATGCCGATCACACGCGCGATCGTCGGAACAACGATCGGAAGTACGGCGGCGCTGGTCCCGTTAGTTGTTTACATAAGTCCGTATCTTGCAAGACTGATGGAAAACAGCCTGCTTGAGATCAATCCGGGAATCCTGGAGGCGGCTGAGGCCATGGGCGCGACAACCTGGCAGGTCATCCGCTATTTCCTGGTTCCGGAAACCCTGGGTTCCATGGTACTTGCACTTACAACAGGAACCATTGGACTTCTCGGAGCGTCCGCGATGGCTGGTTATGTCGGCGGAGGCGGAGTCGGTGACCTGGCGCTGACATATGGTTATGAGAAGATGAACACCCCGCTCATGATCCTCACGGTCGTGATCCTGGTCGTTCTGGTACAGATATTGCAGATTCTTGGAAATACGATTTCCGGAAAGTTAAGACAGCATAAATAAAAGAAGAGGAGAGAAAGAATTATGAGAAAAGTGATTGCAGGAGTACTGATGGGAGCGGCAGTTTTAAGCCTTGCCGCATGCGGAAAGACAGAGACAGCAGCTACAACAGCGGCACAGGCTGCTGAGAGCCAGGACACACAGGCAGACAGCACAGAGGCAGCAGCGGACACCACCGGCGACAAGAAAGAGATCGTCTATGGTAAGTCCCAGGGACCGTACACAGAGCTTTTTGAGGCGGCGATCGTTCCGATCCTCGAGGAAGAGGGATATACCGTAAAGGGAGTTGACTTCTCCGACCTTCAGACAGCAGATATCGGACTGAATGACGGCGACGTCGATGTCAACGTAGAGCAGCACACCGCATATATGGAAAACTTCAACGCGAACTATAATGCGGATCTCGTTGCATTAAGCCCGATCCCGACAGTACCGGCAGGCGTATATTCCGCAAAATATAAGTCTGTCGATGAGATCCCGGACGGAGCAAAGGTTGCAGTTCCGAATGACGCATCCAACACCGCAAGATGCTACCTGATGCTTCAGAAGATCGGCTGGATCAAGCTTGCTGATGATGTGGATCCGTCCGCAGTAACCCAGGATGACATCGTTGAGAACCCGCACAACATCGAGTTCACAGAGATGAAGAGCTTAACGATCCCGGCAGCAATTCAGGACTTTGACTATGTAGCGATCACCGGCAGCGTTGTATATAACGCAGGCATCGACCCGTCCACAGCACTTGCAACTGAGGATATCCAGGATCATCTTGTTCTTCAGGTTGTTGTAAAGGAAGAGAACAAGGATGCTGAGTGGACAAAAGCAATCGTGGATGCTTATCATTCCGACGAGTTCAAGCAGTACATGGAAGAGAACAACGATGGATTATGGTGGATCCCGGACGAGTTAAAGTAAGATTTAAGTCTGGAATTGATCGAGAAAAACTGATAGGGTGAGAATGAGCCAGGGGCGCATGTGAATGTGGTTCCTGGCTCATTTGTTTACGAAAAAATATCTCCGACACGGAAAAAACTGGCGTCGGAGATATTTTGGTCTTTGCACAAAGCAATAAGCAGTGGTTAGGGATTTGCTTATATCAGAAGTGGGCAGACCATTTAGATAAGCTGCGAAGCAGCTATTTGGTTATGAAGTTCGGGAGAAAGCAGCCTGCTGATTTTCATGACCGGCTTAATTCTGTTATGCTTCTGCTGGCGTTCCCTGCAGCATCCGTGTGACTTTTTTCACACAATAGAAGCAGGTCGGAGCGATATAGCAGCAGGCAGCAACCCAGGCGGTCTGGTCGGCAAAGCAGATCGCGTTGTAGCCGAATTGACCGACAAAGCAGAGGCTGACGATCGTGCGGGCAAACATCTCTGTCACGCCGGAGAAAAATGCTCTTCCGGAATATCCGAGTCCCTGCGTCACCATTCTGGTGATGTTTAAGATCCCAAGTGTCCAGTAAAAGAATCCCATGCAGCGCAGATACTGGGCGGAGGCGTCGAGAACACCTGCGGCATCTCTGCTCACAAAGATCATGGAGAGCGGACGTCCGAAGAAGATCAGGATCAATCCTGCGAAGACTCCGTAGCCAATCCCGAGGGCGATTCCCTCTTTCAGACCTTTTTTGATTCGGGCTGACTGACCGGCGCCGAGGTTCTGGCTGCAGAAGACAGAAACAGCGGTTCCGATCGCATCGAACGGACACAGGGTGAACTGTTTTAGCTTCACACCTGCGGTAAAGCCGGAGACATAGTCACCGCCGAGTCCGTTGTTTGCGGACTGCATGACCATGCTGCCGATCGCTGTGATGGAAAACTGGAGACCGGTCGGGAGTCCCATCTGGAGAAGCTCTGCGATCGCGTCTTTTTTGATTACGCGGTTTTCTTTCGAGAGCCATAAGATCTTCATACGCCGGATAATGACGAACAGGCAGAGAATTCCGCTGATTGCCTGGGATGCGATCGTTGCAAAGGCAGCTCCGGCACATCCCCACTTTGCGACAACGATAAAGAAGAGGTCGAGGAAGATGTTGAGCACTGCGGAGAATGCCAGGAAGATAAAAGGTGTCCGGCTGTCACCGACGGCGCGCAGGATGCTGGATAAGTAGTTGTAGAGCAAGGTGAACGGGATCCCGAGGAAAATGATCATCAGATAGATATACGCATTTGCGTAGATATCGCTCTGGACGGAAAGCATGTGAAGGATCCACGGACACAGGATTGCGCAGAGCGTTGTGACGATCGCAGCGATCACTGCGGTGAGGATCGCTCCGTTGAAGATGAAATCTTTCATGCGTTTGTGGTCGCCGGCGCCGAAATATTTTGCGACCGGAATGCCGAAACCGGTACAACTTCCCATACAGAAGCCGAGGACGAGAAACTGGACGCTGGTGCTGGCACCGACACTCGCGAGTGCCTGTGCGCCGAGTACCTGGCCGACGATCGCGGCATCGATGATGTTGTAAGTCTGCTGCAGGAGGTTGCCGACTAAGAGGGGCAGTGCGAACTGCAGCATGGACTTTAGAGGACTGCCCTTGATCATGGAAGTTGCCATGTAGAGATTACCTTCTTTCGAAATAGGAAATTTTTGATAAAACGAACGTGAATTATCTTATCATAGAGAGGAAAAATTGTATACAGGCATATGCGACAAAATGTAGATGGAATTTGGGTGGGGATTTTTGCTGTTTTTTAGAGGAACCAGATTCTCGAATCAAGGCACTCCTGTTCGGCTCCTCACCGCCAGGGATTGGCGGGACGAATAGTAAACTTTAACGTGAAAATGGTTGACATCTGGCAGAATCTACCATATAATTGTAAACTATAACGTGACAAAATAGTTTACAATCAAACTTGGGCAGATGTGAGAGAAATGAGAAAAATCCTACAAAAAAGTGGGAAAATCTGTTCTGGAATTGCAACGAAATAATACATCTGCTGACTGTAAAAGAGGTTTGCGGCAGGCAGGATAAGATCAGGAAAAGGAGAACATTATGGACGCACTGACACTGGCACAGGAGATTATCGACGGAAGAAGAATCACAAGAGAGGATGACCTGAATTTCTTTCTGACATGCGATCTGAAGGAGCTCTGTGAGGGAGCAGACCGGATCCGCAAGGCATGTGTGGGAGATAAGGTAGACCTTTGTTCTATTATCAACGGACGCAGTGGACGATGTCCAGAGGATTGCAAGTACTGCGCACAGTCTGCTCATCATCATACAAACTGCGAGGTTTATGATTTCCTTCCGGAGGAAGAGATCGTGAAGATGTGTCGTGTCAATGAGGCGGAAGGCGTCGACCGTTTCTCTATCGTGACATCCGGAAAGGCACTGACCGGGGAGGAGTTTGAGAAAGCGATCCATGCTTATGAGACGATGAAGAAGGAATGTAAGATCGATCTCTGCGCATCCATGGGATTTGTGAGTGCGGAGCAGCTCCACAGACTTCACGAGGCTGGTGTTACAAGCTATCATCACAATATTGAGACATCCAGAAGAAATTTCCCGAACATCTGCACGACGCATACTTATGATATGAAGATCAATACTTTAAAGATGATCAAGGCAGAGGGAATGTGTGCATGTTCCGGCGGTATCATCGGAATGGGAGAGACCTGGGAGGACCGTCTCGACATGGCGGTAAGCCTTGCAGAGCTTGGAATCGATTCCATCCCGTTAAATGCGCTGATGCCGATCCCGGGAACTCCGCTTGAGCATTTGGAGCGCATCTCCGAGGATGATATTCTCCGCACGGTTGCATTCTTCCGCTACATCAATCCGGAGGCAAACATCCGTCTCGGCGCAGGCCGCGCACTTCTCACAAACGACGGCGAGACCGCATTCAAGTCCGGAGTATCCGCGACGATCACAGGAAACATGCTGACAACCGTTGCATGTGCGACGATCCGCAGTGACAAGAAGATGTTAGAGGATCTCGGAAGAAATGTGACACCGGAGTATATGAAATAATACCGGGATCAGGAGATTGGAATCATACGTTGTCCAAAAGTAGAAAGTACAGATTAGAAAAGGCTGCCCTGCATTATGTGCGGGCAGCCTTTTGCGTGATAGGGCAACAATTTCAAATATGAAAACTCTGTGTAATACCGTTGCAGCCATAGATTTATTATGCGGAACACTAGTAGAATCTCGCTAAAGTTCTTTTTCACAGCACCAGTAATCCACACCATGATATACACATTCACCGACCATGGAAAAATGCAGCTTTCGGTACGCGCGGAGCGCCTTTTCGTTCGTCTTTGCGACGAGATAATGGGCGGAACGAAAACCACGCCTTTTGGCTTCCTCCATAGCGCAGGTAAAAAGTTTTCCGGCAATCCCGCAGCCCTGATAATTCAGGGAAACAGCGACCCGGGCAAATTCAACGGACGGAACGAGTTCTTTCGACTAGCAGTCCAGGATATCGGTCTCCGGATCGGCGTCGAAGGAGATCACTCCGGCGAGATCATGCCCGGTCTTTGTCTTTAAGCAGAACAGGGAATTCCTGGCGAGATCGAAACGGATCGTATCAGCAGACGGATAGTCATCCGTCCAGGCGCAGAACTCTCTGCCGATGTGGGACCGGTAGAGGGAAAGGATCGCGGATGCATCATCCGGGAGCGCAAGTGAAAAGAAAAATTGTTTCACAATTCCGTTTACGGAGATCAGAATCTCCTGATCCTGGATCAAATTCATGGACAACGCTCCTTTACCCTGCCATGATCTCGCTCAGTGTTTTCACAAAGAAGATCACGAGGACCACCAGCATCAGCGGTTTTACGAATTTTGCACCGCCTTTATCGAAACACTTTGCACCGAGATAGTTTCCTGCGATACTGAAGAGGCCGGCAGTAAGACCGAGGAGAAAGATCACTTTCCCATTTATCAGGTAGACAGCAAGCGCTGTCAGGTTTGTTGTCAGGTTGATCGCTTTCGTGATCCCGTTCGCCTCTTTGAGGCCCATGTGGGCAACGCCGGTGAGGAGAAGAAGAAGGAAGGTTCCTGTTCCAGGACCGTAAAAGCCGTCATAGATGCCGATGACAAAGGCAATAAATGCGCTGAAGAGGATCATTTTGCGGAGTGGAAATGCCTCTTTTTCTCCAATGAACGGTTTTCCGAACATGAGGTAGAGAGCGGTACACGGCAGGATCACAAGGATCAGGCGTTTAAAGTAGTAATCATCTAACCGAAGGGCAAGCTTTGCGCCGATAGAAGAGCCGATCAGAGCAGTGATGATACAGAGAACTGCGTTCTTCCAGGCAATGTAGCCGTTTTTGGCATATTTTGCGGTTGCGATCAGAGTTCCCATGCCGGAGCTCAGCTTATTCGTTCCAATCGCGAAGTGGACCGGAAAACCCGCGATCAGATAGGCAGGAAGCGAGATCAGACCGCCGCCTCCGGCTACCGCGTCGACAAATCCGGCGAGAAATACGAGCGGGCAGATGATCAGAAAGTGGATCAGATGTAATTCCATAGCAGTAATTCCCCTTAGAAAGTAAATATTGTAGATCTTTCGCCAAATATAGCATAAAATGGTGGGAAATGCAATGAAGGAAAATGACAGAAGAAAAGCCTCTTGCTTTTGCCTTTATGATTCGGTAAAATAGAATCAGGCAGAACGATCCCCCTGAAGATTCAGGAGGGAAACATATGAAAGATAATAAGAAGAAAATTCTGGCGGCTGCGGCTTTTCTGATCGCAGCCGGACTTTTGTTTGGGATGACAAAGAAAGAGAACGGGAGCAGAGAGCTGGATGATTCCGGGGCGGTCGTCATGAGCGGGTCGCAGAAGGAGTTCATGGGATCCAAAGAGAAGCGTGGTTCTGAAAAAAATGTTGGGCTGCTCCCGGATCCATCAGGCTCTGACGGAGAAAAAAATCCGCAGACTGAAAGTGAGAGCGGCGTCGGGGAATCCCGGGAAGCCGGAAATGAAACCGGGACGGGGAAAAGTCCTTCAGAAACGCTGGTGGAAGTGGATAACTCGAAGGCAGCAGGGATCTATGTGTATATCTGCGGAGAGGTTGCAAATCCCGGCGTGTATGAGCTTTCCGAGGACAGCCGGATCTACGATGCGGTGGATGCCGCAGGCGGATTTACGGAGAATGCGGCGCGTGAGAGCATCAACCTCGCGTCGAAGGTCAGTGACGGGATGCAGATCACGATCTATAATAAGGAAGAAGCTGCATCGCTTCCGGCAGGCGGTACGTCAGCAGGTAAAAATTCCGGGCAGGATCAGATGTCGGGATCTTCTTCACTTGTCAACCTGAATACAGCGACGAAAGAGGAACTGATGACCTTAAAGGGCATCGGGGAGTCGAAGGCGGAGGATATCATCCGCTACCGCGAAAAGAGCGGGGGATTTAAGACGATCGAAGATATCATGAAGATCTCCGGGATCAAGGAAGCCGGATTCCAGAAGATCAAAGACAGTATTACAGTATAGTATAACTGAAAAAACATCATAAAGAGAGACAGCAGATCAGAAAAACAGGTTTGCGGATCCTGCATTGGGAAAGGAAAATGGCAGATCCGGTTACAGGGATTGATGAGAGCTGCTATCGATCACAGCATAACATGGAGGAGTAAGATGGCAAGAGTTCTGGTAGTTGATGATGAAAAACTGATCGTGAAGGGAATCCGCTTCAGTCTGGAACAGGATGGATATGAGGTGGACTGCGCCTACGACGGCGATGAGGCGCTCGAGAGGGCAAAAGAGCGGGAGTACGATGTGGTACTTCTGGACGTCATGCTTCCGGGACACGATGGATTTGAGGTCTGCCAGACGATCCGGGAATTTTCCGAGATGCCGATCATCATGCTGACGGCAAAGGGAGACGATATGGATAAGATACTGGGTCTGGAGTACGGAGCGGACGATTATATCACGAAACCGTTCAATATTCTTGAGGTAAAAGCGCGGATCAAGGCGATCATCCGGAGAAATAATAAGAAGAACGGCGGCGCGAAACGCCAGGAATCGAGTGTGGTGACAGAAGGCGACTTAAAGATCGACAGAGAGAGCCGCAGAGTCTTCATCAAGGACAAGGAGATCAACCTGACTGCGAAGGAATTCGATCTTCTGGAACTTCTTGTCACGAATCCGAACAAGGTCTACAGCCGTGAGACGCTGTTAGAGTACGTATGGGGCAATAAGGCCATGGTAAACGGAGATGTCCGCACCGTGGACGTACATGTGAGAAGACTCCGCGAAAAGATCGAACCAAGCCCGAGCGACCCCAAATACGTCCACACCAAATGGGGCGTGGGGTACTTCTTCCGCGCATAGCGATGAGCAGTGCAGGGACAGCTCGCATAATTTTTGCGTTGTGCTTGCACAAAAGCAAAAATTGTGTGAGCTGGACCTATAGGGCGAACGCCCGCGAGCCCTGAGTCGGGGCAAGCCCCGATTCAGGGCTCCCACTGCGGAGTAAGCAGCAAAAAAGTGTTGTGCTTGCACGAAAATCATGCGGCCCAGCCAACAAATTTAAGTTGTATCAAAAAGGAGAAAAACATCTATGACATACACAATTCGCCCGGTCCGTCCGTCGGACCTTGCGGCAGTCACCGAGGTGGAGGCGATTTGCTTTCCTGCCGCGGAGGCAGCGACCGGAGAATCTTTTAAAGCCCGTATTGCGGCATTCCCGGAATGCTTTTTCGTTGCGGAATCAGAGGGAAAGATCATCGGCTTCATCAACGGCTGTGCCACGGATTCTAAAACGATCTGTGACGAGATGTACGAAAATTCCGCCTGCCACAAGACGGATGGAGCATACCAGTCCATCTTCGGTCTGGACGTGCTCCCGGATTACCAGCGTCAGGGGATCGCGGCAGATCTCATGAACCACATGATCGGGGATGCGAAAAATAAGGGAAGAAAAGGTCTGATCCTCACATGCAAGGACCGACTGATCCACTATTACGCGAAATTCGGATATAAAAATATGGGCGTGTCCGAGTCTGTCCACGGCGGGGCAGTCTGGTATGACATGATCCTGGAATTCGGAGCGCAGGAATCATGAAGATCACACTGATCACGGTCGGAAAGATCAAGGAAAAATTCTTCCAGGATGCGATTGCGGAATATTCCAAACGCTTGAGCCGGTACTGCAAGCTGGAGATCATCCAGGTTGCGGATGAGAAGACGCCGGACGGTGCCAGCGAGGCAGTGGAGACGCAGATCAAAGAAAAAGAAGGTGAACGGATCCTTTCCAATATCAAGGACGGAAGTTTTGTCGTTGCTCTCGCGATCAATGGAAATATGCTGGATTCTGAGGAGCTTGCGGCAAAAATAGAAAAATGGGGTGTGTCCGGGATCAGCCAGATCGTATTTATCATCGGCGGATCGTTAGGTCTTTCAAACCAGGTCCTGGTACGGGCCGATTACAAGCTGAGCTTTTCAAAGATGACATTCCCGCACCAGCTCATGCGGGTCATTCTTCTGGAGCAGATCTACCGGAGTTACCGGATCATTCAGGGAGAACCTTACCATAAATAGCGTGTATTTGTTACTTTTCACGGGGAGGATATTCCGAACCGAAAATTCCGCATGAGACAGCAGTGATTGCGGATTGAAACAAGGAGGCAAAAACGAGTGACAGAGGAACAGAACGCAGGGAAGATCCTTCTTTTCTGTAAGGAACCTTCACCGGAGCAGATCATGAAATGCCTGCGGGACGCATTTGACGTTCCGGGCAGTGTTCATGATGCGGACCTGAAACTTCATAACGGGGATCTGGACGTGACGATCCGGGTATATTGTGAGAGTGCGGGCGGCGAAGAACAGGAGCTTGTCCGTGGCTGGTCAGACCGGTCGCGTGGGCATTTTTCCAGAGTTGAGACTGCCGCGGTGGATGTGAAGACGAATCTTCTTTATCAGTTGGAGGGAACCGAGAGCATCGTTTCGGTGGATTATACATTTGAGGGGGAGGAGTCCGAATTCCTGACAGAGGAAGAGGAATCTGCAAAGAGAAATATGGAGCAGACGCTGTTCGGCGTTCTTTCTACTCTTCGGGCTGTCATGGCGTTCCGGGGTGAAAAGAGAGGATTTTACTGTCTGGACGCATCCGGGATGGAGAAGCTGATCCTGGATGGAAACGGAAACAGTGAGATGGAACGGTTTCTGCCCTACAAGTCGGTTGGATATGTCCCGGGAAATGATATCGAGGCAGAGCAGTTGAACAGGAGAGAGGGAAACCGCAGGGAATTTGAGGCTCATGGAGTGTATGTTCCGGTATTTTATCCACTTCTGGAAACAGAGGCGGAGGCGGACTGCCGGACACCTTATGAGATCGCGGCCCGTGCGGTAGCACTTCTTCTCGTGGCGGCATTCTCCGAAGCGATGCTTGCTGCGAAGATGGACCAGAAAGAGGCGCTTGAATTTATCGGAAAAAGGATCCGTGAGTTCGGTGCGGAGGACTTTTTCTCGCCGAAAGAATGGAAATATCTGCATGATGAGGAGCCGAAGGAATCGGAGAAGATCTCTTACTCCTGGCAGTACGAAAATCTGCATGTGATGGAGTGGGCGCTGGGGCTGATCGAGGGACCGCTTGATTTCCCGGATCATTTCTGTGACGTGGCGGAAGCTGCGCGGATCCTGACATCGTTCCATTCAATGCGGGAGATCCTGGATGCGGCAAAACCGAGATCTCCGAAGGAGCTTCTCGATGCCTGTGACATGATCTTCTGCCTGGACTGGGCCTGCACCGATACGCGGATGCGGGATCTTCCGACGCCGGCAGGGATGGACGGCGGCGTGGTCTTTGAGCGCCATAAAGCTTTGAACTGGCTCGTGGGGGTCGGGGAAAAGGCGGACTGGGATCATGTGCCGGTGGATACATGATAAAGAGAGCGAACTGTGGGCGTGAACAGTAATGAACCGCGACCAAAACTGTATCATACGGAATCTTCAGTTCAGAAAATTCCTACCCGTGAAAAGTAACGAAACGAGTGCATTGCAGGAAACTGTGATGCGCTTTTTTTCTTGCTTTTTTTAGCACGTTGTAGTATAATTACGGCACTGTGATAAAGACAAATGTCCACGCTGCACGGTCATGAAGCGGAAGCGAAACAGAAACGCTGCCGATACCGGATCCTGTATCCGGACCGGAGAAAGATGTGGAAAGAAAACCGGAGACTTTTCTGATCGCTGGTCAGGGAAAGGAAGACCGGGATAAAGGAGAAAAATACCATGGGAGAGAAAAAGGTGATCAAAGCGGCGCTCCTCGGTGCCGGAACGGTTGGAAGCGGAGTGTATGCGCTCTCTGAGATGTTAAAGGATGAGATGTTTCAGAAAACGGGAGCTAATCTGGAGATCAAGAAGGTCCTGGTGAGGAACACAAAAAAAGAGCGCCCGGGAATCCCGAAGGAGGTCCTGACGGACAACTGGAAGGAAATCCTGGAAGATGATGAAATCCAGCTGGTCATCGAACTGATGGGCGGCGTGGAGCCGGCGAGAACTTATATCGTGGAGGCGCTTGAGACAGGAAAGCAGGTTGTCACGGCAAACAAGGATGTGCTCGCGGAGTACGGACAGGAGATCCTGACACTTGCGGAAAATAATGGATGCGATATCCAGTTTGAGGCTGCCGTTGCCGGTGCGATCCCGATCATCCGGCCGTTAAAGCAGAGTCTTGCAGGAAGTATGCTGACAGAGATCATGGGAATCGTCAACGGGACCACGAACTACATTCTGACGAAAATGTCGGAAGAGGGAATGGATTATCAGGAAGCGCTCGCGAAGGCGATGGAACTTGGCTACGCGGAGGCGGATCCGACGGCTGATGTGGAAGGTTACGATGCGGGCCGAAAGATCGCGATCATGTCCTCCCTGGCATTCAACTCCAAGGTGACATTCAAAGATGTCTACATGGAAGGGATCACAAAGATCACCTCCGATGATATCCGCTATGCAAAGGAATTCGGCTATGTGATCAAACTTCTCGGTGTCACAAAGCTGGTGAACAATGAGATCGAGGTCAAGGTTCACCCGATGCTGATCCCGGAGCAGCATCCGCTCGCGACAGTCCGCGATTCGTTCAACGCAGTGTTTGTCCATGGTGAGGCCTGCGATGACGCGATGTTCATGGGACGCGGTGCAGGAAAGATGCCGACGGCCAGCGCTGTCATGGGTGATATCATTATTGTCATGAGAAATATCGTCCACGATAACTGTGGATGGAACGGCGGTGTTGCATATAAGAATTATCCGGTAAAACCGATCGAGGAGACGAGATCGAGATATTTCCTCCGCCTTCAGGTTGCGAACAAGCTGGGCGCTCTGGCGAATATCGCGGGAGTTCTCGGAAACAACGATGTCAGCATCGCCCAGGTCGTACAGAAACGTGCGCGGGACGGAGTTGCGGAGCTCGTTGTGATCACGGATTCCGTGTTGGAGAGACATTTCAACGATGCGCTGATGATCGTGAAAGGAATGTCTGTATTGCGGGAGGTTTCCGGGATCATCCGTGTATACGGAGATTAAGAAAGAACAGGATGTTGATTGTAAAAAGGCAGATCTGCCTGGTTGGAAATACTTCTGACCGGTAGATCTGCTTTTTTTATCAGAAGACAGTAATTTTCTCCCCAAAACTGCGGACTTTTAGAGCAAAACGCAATTTTCTCCCCAAAATTGCGGACTTTCAGAACAAGATCGACCAAGTCATATTTCCGGACTTGTCTCATATGATGTATCACAGAATGGAAGGGAGGATGGCGGATTGAAGGCTGAAATGGTCCAGAGATTTCTGGAGCAGGTGATCACGGAGAAAGAACCAATACGGGAAATCAGGATACGGATTGGAAAGCCGGTGTTCGTTCTGGATTCGGAGGGGGAAAAAATCCTGAATTTTGATGAAAAAAGTGGAAATCCAGAATTACTGCGGATAGAAGATGAGAAAGAAAATTCAGGAATCGAGAATGGGAGTATGGCGGATTCCGAGCTGATCCGAGCTCTCATGGAAATCTTTGCAAGACATTCCCTCTATGCCTACGAGCGGGAGATCAGCCAGGGATTTCTCACGATCCGCGGCGGACATCGGATCGGGATCACGGGAAAAGCAGTGGTGGAGTCCGGACATGTAAAAACAGTCCGGGATATCTCATCCTTAAACATCCGCATCGCCCACGAGATAAAAGGATGCGCGAAATCTGTGCTGCCGCATCTTCTGTCAGGGGAAGAGTTTCTTGATACGCTGGTGATCTCCCCGCCGGGAGCCGGAAAGACTACCCTTTTGCGTGATCTGATCCGGGAACTTTCCAGCGGGGGATCATGGGGATCCGGGAAAAACGTGTCCGTGGTGGACGAGCGTTCGGAGATCGCGGCCTGTTTTGGCGGGGTCCCGCAGTGTGACCTCGGTCCCCGGACGGATGTGATGGACGGCTGTCCGAAAGCCGTGGGCATGCTCATGATGCTGCGCTCCATGGCACCGCAGGTACTGGCGGTCGACGAAGCGGGCGGGGAGGAGGAGATCCGGGCGATGAAATACGCGATGAAATGCGGGTGCCGGATCCTCGCCACGGTCCATGGAGCGGACGTGGAGGACATCATGAAACGTCCGGCGTGGAAAGACATCGTGGGCGAAAAGATATTTTCCCGATATGTGGTCCTCACTGGGGTACCGACACCTGGAACTGTGGCGGAGATCTATGATGAATCTGTATGTCAATGCAGAGAGAAAAGCACCTGTGAAGACAGGTATGCAGCGGCAGTATTCAGTTACCGATCTCAGCTGAGGATGACCGGAAAATGGGAGAATGAAAAGATATGAAATATGTGGGACTTTTATGCATGGCGGCAGCGGTGGTGGCGGGCGGTTTTCTGATGGCGGGGGAGTGGGAAGCGCGGGTGAAGATCTTGTTGCTCTTCCGTCAGATGATGGTCTATCTGAAGAGCCGGATCCTCTACTCGAATGAGACGCTTCCGGAGGCTCTGAAGGAAGTCGGAACACGATTTGCGGACGAGAAAAGCGGGATGGAAGCGGAAGCAGGGCTTTTTTTCCTGAGAGTGGAAAAACGGATGGAGGAAGAACGCGGAAAATCATTTTCTGAGATATGGAAAGAGGAGCTGGACAGACTTCCGGAGGATCTGCCGATGAGAAACGAGGATCTTCAGGCACTCCGGTCGCTGGGGGAAAATCTCGGATATGCGGACAAAACGACCCAGGAGCGGACGATCCTTTTCTATCTGGAACAGGCGGATGACTCGCTTGCTTTCCTGAAAAAGGAGACGGAGAGCCGGACGAAACTTTACCGGTCGCTTGGAATGGCAGCGGGACTTTTCATTCTGGTGCTCTTTGTGTAAAGGAGGGGAAACATGGGGGTAAATCTGATCTTTAAGATCGCGGCGGTGGGGATCCTGGTTTCGGTGATGTGCCAGGTTTTAAAGCACAGCGGGCGGGAGGACCAGGCATTTCTCACGAGTCTCGCGGGTCTGATTCTGGTCCTGTTCTGGATCGTACCGTATATTTATGAATTGTTTGAGACGATCAAAAACCTGTTTTCACTGTGAGGGGGAATGACTATGTCTGTGGTACAGGCAGCGCTTTTGGGGCTTACGGCGATCCTGTTTGCGGCTCAGCTGAAGCCGTTGAAGCCGGAGTACGCGGTCTATCTCGTTCTGGCGGCATCCATCGGGATCGGATTTCTGGGACTTGCAAAGCTCGGAGTCCTTCTCGATACTTTGCGGGAGATCGGAAACGGGATCCGGATCCGGCATGTGTATTTGACAACACTTCTCCGGATGGCGGGGATCACTTACATCGCGGAGTTCACGTCTGGGATCTGTAAGGATGCGGGATATTCGGCGGTGGGGACACAGGTGGAGATGGTGGGAAAACTCGCGATCCTGGCGGTGAGCGCGCCGGTCGTTCTGTCACTCGTGGAGTCATTGAAGGTGTTTATGGAATGAAAAGATCGGGAAAACGTAGGGGATCTGCGGTGCTGATCCGGTTCATGCTCATGATCATGGGGCTTTTTGCGGGGAGCTTTTTTAGGACAATTCCCGCATTTGCGGCGGAGCCGGGGGATCCCGGGCAGGAAGTATGGGCACAGGATGCGGGGAGTACGGCTCTTGATCTTTCAGAGATCGAGAATTATCTGGACCGGATCGGGGAACAGAAAACGGCGGGAATGACATTTGGGGAACTGATGAACATGATCGGGGCAGGGGACATGGAGAAAATCTTTTTGTATGGAAGAGACAGGATCGCCTCCGCGTTATTTTCGGAAATCAGGACAAACGCGTCATTTCTCGCGGAGATCCTGATCCTGTCCCTGTGCGGGGCGGCCTGCTCCGGTTTCTTTGGGATCTTTGGCTCCGACCAGCTGTCGGAGACGGGATTTTATGTGATCTGCATCTGTGTGCAGACCTTTCTGGCGGCTGGCTTTTTTTCCAGCATCCGGATCGCGGAGGAGACGACGGGAGAGATCCTGGGATTCATGAAAGTGCTGCTCCCGGCCTACTTTCTTGCAGTGACGATGGCGGGCGGGGCGGTGACATCCGCCTCTGTCTGCGGGTTTACGATCGGAGCCATCGGAGTGATCCAGACGGTGGTCTCCGGATTCCTTCTGCCGGTCATGAAACTTTACATGGTGATTTCCCTGGTCGGAAATCTGTTCCGGGAGGAGATGTTCTCGGTGATGACGGAGCTTCTGGGAAAGGTTGTGGGGTGGACGGTGAAGACCATGTTCGGGATCGTTGTGGGATTTCATCTGATCCAGGGGCTGGTACTTCCACAGGCGGATGCCATGAAAAACGCGGCGGTCATGCGGGCGGTCGAGGCAGTCCCCGGGGTCGGCGCAGGGGCCGGAGTGGTTTCTGATCTTCTTCTGGGATCGGCGGTCCTGATCAAGAATACAGCCGGAGCAGCGGCAGTGGCAGTCCTGCTTTTTCTGGCAGCAGTTCCGATGGTGAAGCTTGCAGTCCTTATGGTGCTTTACTATCTGGCGGCAGCCGTGATGCAGCCCGTGTGCGACAAACGGCTGACGGCATGTATAACGCAGAATGCCGCCGGACATGGGATGCTGCTGAAGATCGTCGGGTACTCGCTGGCGCTGTTCGTCGTGACGATCGCGGTGATCAGCTATTCGACGAACGCGGTGTATTATGCTGGATGAACAAAATGAGAATGTGGAGTTTTGAAGATGCGGAGCGGGTATGGAAGTCTGAAAAATCAGACGGATGTTTTGGAAGTGGTGTGAGCAGCGGTGGAAAAGTGAGGTGAACGGCATGAAAGCAGTGGAAAACTGGGTGCGTGACATCGTATTTTACATGATCTTTGTGACGATGGTCATGAACCTTCTGCCGGATCCGAAATATGAGAAATATCTGCGGCTGTTTGCTGGCGCGGTCATGATCCTTCTGGCGTTTGGACCGGTATTACGGATCACGGGGATGGAGACGGCGATGGCGGGAATCTTTGAAAAGATCACATTTGAGAATGATGTCCGGACGCTGAAGGAAGAGCTGGGGGCGGCAGATGAGCGCCGGATCAGGGAATTTTATGGGCGATACCGGGCAGCAGCGGAGGCGGATATCCGGTCGATGGCGGAGCAAGACGGGCTGGAATGTGAGAGTGTTTCGGTCGATGTGGCGGAAGCCGGGAATATCAGCCATGTGAAGCTGGTGATCAGAGGCAGGCAGGATCAGGCCGGGGCGGGGATCGCCTCGGTGAGAAGAAAGATAGGAGCGTATTATGGAGTGGAAGAACAGGACATTGAGGTCGATGTTAAAAGGAAATAAGGAGAAGGTGCTCTTTTTATTCTGTTCCGGACTGCTTTTGTTTGTGATCTCGCTTCCGGACAGCGGAAAGACGGATCCCGGGTGGAAGAATCGTGCGGCGGAGGTCCTGGCCGATGTGGGGGATGAGAGTGCGGCGGATCCCAGCGCCGGTTCGGAGACGGCAGCAAAGGCGGAGAGTGTTTCCTACGAGGCGGAGCTGGAGCGGCGGATCCGGGAACTTTTAAGGAGTGTGGACGGCGTCGGGGAGGCGGATGTGATGGTAGTCTTAAAATCCTCGGAGGAGAGAGTCTGGCACGTGGATAAGAGCAGCACCTCCTCGGTGACGGAGGAGAGCGGGGCGGATTCCGGGAGTTCCAGGATCATACGGGAGGAAGATCAGTCGGAGAGCACGGTGCTTGACGGGAAGAGCCAGTCTCCGGTGATGGAAAAGGAGGTGAAGCCGGAACTCTCAGGGATCATCATCAGCGCGGACGGGGGAGGAAGCGCGGTGATCCGGGCGGAGATCACGGAGGCCATGGAGGCGCTCCTCGGGCTTCCGGCAAACAAGATCAAGGTGATGAAGCGGGCGGCAGGGGAATCCTGAGAAGAAATTCTCCGGGGCGGGATCCGGCTGTGGAACTTTCGGATGTCCGGAATGAGTGCATGGTGCCGGGAAAATAGATCGGTATTCTGCCGGGACTGCATATTTTTGGCGTGGAATCATAGAATGGAAGTATGAAAGTATGGGAAAGAAGGAGTTTTGCGATGAAACGGATCTTCAGAAGGAATCAGATCATTATCACGACACTGGCAGTCATGATCGCGGCGGCGGGATACCTGAATTACTCGTCGAAGAAGGAAGTGGCGGGGGCAGAAGTGTACGAGGCGGGGATGATGGACATTTCCGATTCGGACATTCTGGCGGAGAATCAGGCGAAGAGCGGAGTGGATGATGGAAGTCTCACGGAGATCGCAAGTCTGGACGGAGACGGCGAGGAGAAGCTTCCGGATGGAAATGAGGTGGCTGCGGTGCCGGAGAGTGCGGAGGTTTCTGGATCTGAGGCTGCAGGGGAGGAGACCGCGGCAGCGGGGATCCAGAATCCGGGCGAGGCGGTGCTCACAGGCGGAACGGGGATCTCTGAGTACATAGCGGGGGTTCAGCTTGGAAGGGAGCAGATCCGGGCGAAGAACAAGGAGACGTTGATGCAGATCATCAACAGTGACCAGATTTCGGAGGAGGAGAAGCAGACGGCGATCCAGAACCTGATCGGTCTGACGGAGGTTTCGGAGAAGGAGAATGCGGCGGAGACACTTCTCAAGGCGAAGGGCTTTGTGGACCCGGTGGTCAGCATTACGGACGGGAAGGCGGACGTCGTTGTGAATGCGGCATCGCTCACGGACCAGGAGCGGGCGCAGATCGAGGATATCGTGAAGAGAAAGACGGAGATCGGGGCGGACGGGATCGTGATCACGCTGCTGGATGCGGAGGAGTGATGGGAACATGGCAGAGGATGAGAAAAAGAACTATGCAAAGAGAGGAGAAAATGGTATAATAACTGTATCTTTGATATACAGGAGGTAATTGTTGTGGCAGCGGAAACAGAGAGAAGCAGTCATAAGGTTTATGAGAAGGACAAAATTGGAGAAGTCCGGATTGCGGATGAAGTCGTGGCAATTATTGCCGGCCTGGCAGCAACTGAAGTTGACGGCGTGGACTCCATGGCGGGAAATATTACGAACGAGCTGGTTGGAAAGCTTGGAATGAAGAACCTTTCCAAAGGCGTTAAGGTGGAAGTTACGGAGGAGCATGTAAGCGTAAATATGGCTCTGAATCTGAAATATGGATATAGTATTCCGGACGTCTGCGAGAAGGTGCAGGAGAAGGTTAAGAACGCGATCGAGAACATGACGGGACTTATGGTACTTGATGTGAATATTAAGATTGCCGGAGTCAGCTTGGAAGAAAAGTAAAGATTGTGACTGCGTGAGGGCAGGATTCCCGGGAGACTGGGGATCCTGCCCTTTTTGGCAAACTCATTCTATTTCGATGGTGTAGTTATAGCTGTAGGTATGGACGTAAAGCATATGATCTTGATACACGAGGAGATCAGGCTGTTTTTTTAGTTTCAGGCTGGAGAGGATTTCGCCGGTGTGAAGATCAAGCTGATAGAGGTAGTCGTCCTCGGAGGTGAAGCCGTATCCGCAGAGGATGACATTGTCTTTTACGATAAAGTTCATGGAGTTGTAAGTCTGGTCAGCGCTTCGCCAGAGGAGTTTATTATCTTCCAGATCATAGGCGAACATGAAACAGGTATCCGGCTGGGCATAGCCGTTTGTCACGCTGGCTCCATAGAAGATTCCGTCCCTTAGACAGGCGTTATTTCCGTTGATGTACCATTTGTCGGTGGGATAGGTTAAGACATACAGGCAGTTTCCGGTACCGTTCTCAAAAATATAAAGATCTTCGCCGGACCAGAGGTACTGGTAGTTGTCATCATAAAAGCTGTTCCAGTCGGTGCCGGTCATGGGGAGGGATAATCCTTTACTGTCGTACCATTCGTTTGCAAAATCGATACCGTTTTCTTCTTCGGATACGATCTTTAAATCAAAAGGAGCGGCGGCATCACTGGTGGGATGTGTCTCCTTGACTGTGGACAGGTCGATGGTAATGTATTTTGTCTTAGATTCAGAGCTGCTTTCTGCCGTTGTTTCTGTAGCATTTTTAGAACTGTCTTCCGTCTCTGTTTTTAATTCGATTTCAGAAGTTTGTATCGCTGTTTCTGTGGGAGTCTCTGTTGAAATCGTGTTTTTCTCAGCGCCGCATCCTGATAATAGCATGCACAGGATGATGAACGGCAGACATTTTACTTTGTCCATTGTATTATTTTCCTTTCTGAGGGGAATTTGGAATTCTGAAGGGATCAGAAAGAGTATACCATATTATAAGGATAAAAAAAACATCTCTCACATAAGGACTTGTGAAAGTATACATTTTCATGTATAATCCTAAATTAGGAGTACTCTGTTCTGCGCTCACATCTGCAGAAGCTGCAAAAGGCAGTTTTTCGGGATACATGGCGGCAAAAAGAGCAGTTCAGAGAGAATGACAATCAGAGCAGCACGGACTGTCGGAAAAGACCGTCGGTCCGTTCAGATAAACGGAGGTAGAAAAGTGACCAGAAGGGAAGCCAGAGAACATTGTTTTAAAATGCTGTTCTGCCAGGATTTTTACCCGGCAGAGGAGAAGGAAGAGCAGTTAGAGAGATATTTTGAAGCGCCGAAGGAGGATGTGACCGGCGAAGACGGAAAAGATGAGATCCTTCATGATCCGTTTGAGAAAGAAGAGGATCGCGCATACCTCGAAAAACGCGTCGAGAAGATCATGGAGCTGATCCCGGAGATCGATGAGAAGATCAACGAGATCGCGGAAGGCTGGAGAACAAGACGTATGGGTAAAGTCGAGCTTACGATCCTGCGTCTTGCTGTGTTTGAGATGAAATATGATGAGGAGATCCCGGAGAAGGTTGCCATCAACGAAGCAGTCGAACTCGCAAAGAAATTCGGCGGAGATGAAGCTCCGGCGTTTGTAAACGGTATCCTTGCAAAACTGATCCAGAAAGGCAATTAAACGATGGCAGGTGTTTACTCTGTTACACAGGTAAATTCATACATCAAAAATATGTTTGCACAGGACTTCCTTCTTCGCCGCCTGTCGGTGAAGGGGGAAGTTTCCAACTGTAAGTATCACAGTTCCGGACATATCTATTTCACACTGAAAGACGGAGGCGGAACACTTCAGGCTGTCATGTTCGCAAGCCAGCGGCGCGGGCTTAAGTTTAAGCTCACGGAGGGGCAGCAGGTGGTCGTGAAGGGGACCGTGGATGTCTACGAGCGGGATGGAAAATATCAGTTTTATGCTTCGGAGATCGAGCTTTCCGGCCGCGGGGATCTTTATCTGCGGTTTGAAAAGCTCCTGAAAGAGCTGGAAGAGATGGGAATGTTCGACCCGCAGTATAAGCGGTCGATCCCGCGGTTTGCGAAGACGGTCGGGATCGTGACGGCTCCGACGGGGGCGGCGATCCGTGATATCATGAACATCGCACACCGGAGAAATCCGTATGTCCAGCTGATCTTATACCCGGCTCTGGTTCAGGGAGACGGGGCGAAGGACAGTATCGTGAAGGGGATCCGGACGCTCGATGCGATGGGACTGGACGTCCTGATCGTCGGGCGCGGCGGCGGTTCGATCGAGGATCTGTGGGCGTTTAACGAGGAGGAGGTCGCGAGAGCGATCTTTGCGTGCAATACGCCTGTGATCTCGGCGGTCGGTCACGAGACGGATGTGACGATCGCGGACTATGCGGCGGATCTTCGGGCGCCGACACCATCGGCGGCGGCTGAGCTTGCGGTGTTTGACTATTTCCAGTTCCAGATGGATCTGAACGCGAGAAAGCAGCGTCTGATGAAGGAGATGGCGACATGTCTGGACCGGACGAAGAACAGGCTGAGGCAGGATATGCTGACGCTTCGGTTTTATGATCCGAAGAGCCAGTTAAATGAGAAGAAAAAGCGGTTGGCAGATGCGGAGGATACATTGCTCCGGCTGATCGCGCAGAGGCAGCAGGAGGCAAGAAGAGATCTTCAGAATGCTGAGACGCTGCTTCAGAGAGAGATGAAGGACCGACTTGCCGCGGACAAGAGAAATCTTGCGGTGAAGAGTGCCAGACTCTGGGGACTTTCCCCGTTAAAGAAGATCAGCGATGGTTTTGGATTTATCACGGACGGAGACGGAAAGCGTCTGGAGACCGTGGAACAGGCAGTACCTGGAAGCCGGATCACAGTCCGTGTGAAGGACGGACGGATCGGAGCGACCGTGAACAACGTGGAAAACTATGACATCAGGACATCAGGACAGGAAAAACTGTCGCAGTGAGGAAAGACTATGGATGACGAGACAAGAAAAAAGATGAATGTAGAGGAGACGTTTGCGGCGATCGATAAGATCATCGGAAGGCTGGAAAAGGGAGACGGATCCCTGGAAGAAGCTTTTGCGGACTATGAAGAAGGTATGAAGCTCGTAAAGAGCTGCAATGAAAAGATCGAAATGATCGAGAAGAGGATCCTTGTTTTGAGCGGAGATCAGGCGGAGGGAACGAAAGATGACGGACAGTTTTAAGGAAAAGTTCAGACAGGCGGTCGCAGAGACCGAGGCAGTCGTATATTCTTATCTTCCGGAGGAGACCGGGCACCAGAAGACGATCTTTGAGGCGATGAATTACAGCGTGAAGGCGGGCGGAAAGCGTTTGAGACCGCTGCTGATGCGGGAAGTATACCGTTTATTCGGAGGGAACGGACCGGAGATCGGGCCGTTCATGGCGGCGATGGAGATGATCCACACGTCCTCACTGATCCACGATGATCTTCCGTGTATGGACAATGACGAGTACCGCCGCGGAAAGCTGACGACCTGGAAAGCGTACGGATATGATATGGCGGTCCTCGCGGGCGATGCACTGATGATCTACGCGTTTGAGGTGGCTTCAAAGGCATTCACGATGGGAGCGGACCCTGCGAAGGTCGGACGTGCGATCGGGATCCTTGCGGAGAAGACCGGGATCTACGGTATGATCGGTGGACAGACCGTCGATGTGGAGCTGACCGGAAAGGCGGTCCCGAGGGAGAAACTTGACTTTATCTACCGCTTAAAGACAGGAGCTCTTTTAGAGGCCTCCATGATGATCGGCGCAGTCCTTGCCGGTGCATCCGATGAGGAGATCCGGGAAGTCGAGACAATGGCGTCCGAGGTTGGACTTGCATTCCAGATCCAGGATGATATCCTCGATGTGACGAGCACCCAGGAAGAGCTTGGAAAGCCTGTTTTAAGCGATGAGAAGAATCAGAAGACCACATATGTGACGCTGGAAGGTCTTGAGAAGGCAAAACAGGATGTCAAAGAGATTTCCGACCGGGCAGCGGGAAGACTTGCCGGTCTGCCGGGAAAGAATGAATTTCTGTATGACATTATTGAAATGCTCGTAAACAGGAAAAACTAAGGAAGAAAAATATGTAAGGGAGTAGTCTGGAAACATGCTGCTTGATCATATAAAACAGTCTTCGGACATCAAAAAACTGAAGGAAGACCAGTATCCGGAGCTCGCGAGGGAGATTCGCCAGTTCCTGATCGAAAAGATAAGTAAGACCGGAGGTCATCTCGCCTCAAACCTTGGCGTTGTGGAGCTTACGATAGCGCTGCATCTGGCGTTCGATCTGCCGAAGGACAAGATCGTCTGGGATGTGGGACATCAGGCTTACACGCACAAGCTTTTAAGCGGAAGAAAGGCCGGATTCGACGATCTGCGCCAGTTCGGCGGGATGAGCGGGTTCCCGAAGCGAAAAGAGAGCCCGTACGATGCGTTCGACACGGGACACAGTTCCACTTCGATTTCCGCAGGGCTTGGGATCGCCCAGGCACGGGAGATCACGGGCGAAGAATATTCGGTGATCTCTGTGATCGGAGACGGCGCGCTGACCGGCGGAATGGCCTACGAGGCATTAAATAATGCTGCCCAGATCAAAAAGAACTTTATCATCGTGCTGAACGACAACGAGATGTCGATCTCTAAGAACGTCGGCGGTATGTCACGGTATCTGAGCAGTGTCCGCACGAAGGAAGGCTATGCGGAGCTGAAACTCAAGGTGGAACGGGGACTTTCCTCGATCCCGGTGATCGGAAAGCCGATGGCATATGGGCTTTACCAGTTAAAGAACGGGATCAAGCAGTTTCTCGTCCCGGGAATGCTGTTTGAGGATATGGGTATCACCTACCTGGGACCTGTTGACGGACATGATGTGAAAACGATGATCCGCGTGTTTAAGGAAGCAAAGCGGGTCCAGCATGCAGTCCTAGTCCATGTGATCACGAAAAAGGGAAAAGGTTACAAGCCGGCGGAGGAAAATCCGGCGAGATTCCACGGTGTGGAGCCGTTCGATATCAAGACCGGAAAGCCGCTTAAGAAAAAAGAATTCCCGAGTTATACCGATATCTTTTCTGAGAAGATCTGTGAACTTGCGAAGAAGAACGAGAAGCTCGTTGCGCTGACGGCGGCAATGCCGGACGGAACGGGACTCACGAAGTTTTCGAAGGAATTCCCGAAGCGGTTCTTTGACGTGGGGATCGCGGAGGCACATGAGGTGACGTCCGCGGCTGGTATGGCGTCGGCCGGGCTGAAACCGGTTGTCGCTGTGTATTCCTCGTTTTTACAGCGCGGTTATGATCAGGTGCTCCATGACGTCTGTATCCAGAACCTTCCGGTCTTATTCGCGATCGACCGGGCCGGTCTTGTGGGAAGCGACGGGGAGACCCACCAGGGAATCTTTGATATCTCGTTTCTGAGTCTTGTTCCGGGGATGAACATCATGGCGCCGAAGAATCTCTGGGAGCTTCAGGACATGCTGGAGTTCGGCGTGAAGTTCGACGCACCGCTCGCGATCCGCTATCCGAGAGGTCAGGCGTACCGCGGACTGGAGGAGTTCCGGGCGCCGATCGAGTACGGAAAGGCGGAGATGCTCTATGAGGAGTCTGACATTGCTCTTTTTGCTCTCGGAAGCATGGTGAGCACCGGAGAGCATGTCCGGGAAAAACTGAAGGCAAAAGGACATGCATGTACCCTGGTAAATGCGCGGTTTGTGAAGCCGCTCGACACCGATATGATCGATCATCTGTGCAAAGATCATAAGCTCATCGTCACGATGGAGGAAAATGTGCTCCGCGGCGGCATGGGCATGTATGTCACAAAGTATATTCATGAATTTTATCCGGAGATCCGGGTGATCCAGATCGCACTTCCGGATGCATATGTGGAACACGGAAATGTGTCCGTGCTTCGGGAAATGCTGGGGATCGACAGCGATTCGGTCCTGAAGCGGATCGAGCAGGAACTGGATTCCTGGAAATAAAGACAGTCTGGGAGGCGAAGATCCCGGGAAGGAGAAAAAGCCCATGAAGGAACGTTTGGATGTTCTTCTGGTAAAGAGAAACCTGGCGGAGTCCAGGGAGAAGGCGAAGGCGGTCATCATGTCCGGCATCGTCTATGTAGATGGACAGAAGGAAGACAAGGCGGGTTCCATGTTCGATGAGACTGCGAACGTGGAGGTGCGCGGAACGACTTTAAAATATGTGAGCCGCGGAGGTCTGAAATTAGAGAAGGCGATGACGCACTTTGGCGTGACGCTGGAAGGAAAGATCTGTATGGATGTCGGCGCGTCCACCGGCGGATTTACGGACTGTATGCTCCAGAACGGAGCGGTGAAGGTTTACTCCGTCGATGTTGGACATGGACAGCTCGCATGGAAACTTCGGAACGATGAGCGCGTGGTCTGCATGGAAAAGACGAATATCCGCTATGTGACTCCGGAGGAGATCCCGGACCGGATCCAGTTTGTATCCATTGATGTATCCTTTATCTCCCTGACGAAAGTTCTGGGACCTGTGAAGGCGCTCATGGAGCCGGATGGTGAGGTTGTCTGCCTGATCAAGCCGCAGTTTGAGGCCGGACGTGAGAAGGTTGGAAAGAAGGGTGTTGTCCGTGAAAAATCCGTTCATCTCGAGGTCATCGAGATGGTAGCATCATTTGCCGGAAGCATCGGTTTTGAGGCGCTGCATCTGGAATTTTCACCGATCAAAGGACCGGAAGGAAACATCGAGTACCTGCTTCATTTAAGAAACTGTACTGATGGCAGCACCTTCACAAACGACGCGATCGGAGCTTCCGGGATCGTCGACAAGGCACACGAGACACTGGATAAATAGGACAGAATATATGAAGAAATTTTACATCGTTGCGAATCCTGACAAAGAAAATACGAAGAACATGCAGACAGCGGTCGAGGAGTATCTGACGACCCGCGGCGCAAAAGTCTCCGCCGGAAAAAGTGCTTCCGGACATGGAAATCCCTATACGGATCCTGAGGATGTTCCGGGAGATACGGAATGTGTCATCACACTCGGCGGCGACGGAACCCTGATCCAGGCGGCGCGGGATCTCGCAGGGCGTGATCTTCCGATGATCGGGATCAACCTCGGCGGTCTCGGGTATCTCACCCAGATCGGGCGGGAAGGCGATGTGAAGGAGCTTCTGGATGCGCTTTTGGAGGATTCTTACCAGATCCAGGAGCGCATGATGTTAAAGGGCTGCGTTTACCGGGACGGAAGACCGGTGAAGGAGAGTATCGCGTTAAATGATATCGTCCTGACAAGGGACGGGGATCCGCGCGTTCTGAAATTAAAGCTGTACGTGGACGGACAGTTTTTAAACGAATTCAGCGCCGATGGCATGATCGTTGCGACACCTACGGGATCGACAGCCTACAATCTGTCGGCGGGCGGGCCGATCGCACAGCCGGACGGACAGCTCATGATCTTGACGCCGATCTGCCCGCACACGCTGACATCGAGAACGATCGTTTTCGGTGCCGGAAGCCGGATCCGGATCGAGATCCCGGCGACGAACCGCGGCAGCCAGGTGGCGGCGTTTGACGGTGACACGCTGGTTCGCCTGGAAAACGGGGATTATATTGAGATCACAAAGGCAGAGACCGTGACCAGGGTAGTGAAGCTGGATCACCGGTCCTTCCTGGATATTTTGAAAATGAAAATGTATGATGCGTAGTGCGCGGGATAGTGTACGCAGAAAGGGGCAGCGGAAGACATGAAGGTTGACAGACATAGTAAGATCGTTGAGCTCATTGGGAAATATCAGATCGAGACGCAGGAGGAACTGGCGGAATACCTGAAAAAGGCCGGATACCATGTGACGCAGGCAACGGTATCGAGAGATATCCGCGAATTAAAGCTCACAAAAGCACCGGGGAAAAACGGACGCCAGTGCTACGCAGTCATGCAGCATCAGAAGGATTTCGGAGAAAAATACATCCGCATCTTCCGTGACTGCTATGTCTCCATGGATATGGCACAGAATATTCTCGTGATCAAGACCGTTTCCGGTATGGCGATGGCGGTCGCTGAGGCGCTCGATGTGATCGGATTCCATGAGATCGTCGGCTGCGTGGCCGGTGACAACACGATCATGTGTGCCGTGCGGACGGTGGATGACACGATCATCCTGATGGATAAGCTGAAGAAGATCGTGGAAGGAAAATAGAAGAGAGCCGTTTGTTGAAGAAAACGGAGTGAATGATAGAAACAGACCGTCTGCTTTTTGGCAGGCGGTCTGTTGTCCTTCTGGATGGTCTTATTGTGGGTCCAGACATCCAGGCGGCGCTCTGTGAGCCAGGGCAGGGCGGCATCCGGCTGTTTTGCGAGAGCTGTTGCAAAATACCATGCCCGCATCATATTCAGATAGTATTCTTCGGTATGTATTTCGGCTGCCCACATAAGATATTCCGGACGGAAGTAACAAGAGTGTCAAGGGAGTTATCTGGGAGGAACAAGGACTGAAAATTTACTTCTGCATACAGTGGTTGTCACAAATTTTGCGACCACCACTGTATTATCTAATTTACGCGAATAACGTGCAAAAGTCCGCGCTTGCGAGACCTTGGCGATTGTCGCGATAACAAGGGGAAACTCGCGAAGCGTGTTTTTGCTTGTTGTTAATGCCCCAGCATATTCTCCATAAAAATTCCATATCCTCTTGTCGGATCGTTGATGAAAACGTGGGTGACAGCTCCGATGAGCTTTCCGTCCTGGATGATCGGGCTGCCGGACATGCCCTGGACGATCCCGCCGGTGAGATTTAAGAGATCCTCATCTACGACTTTGAGAACCAGCCCTTTATTTTTTTGCACACTTCCATAATCCACTTTTTGAATTTCGATCTCATAGTCTTTCACCTCCCCGGATACCTTGCTCCGGATGTACGCGCGCCCGCGTTGGATGTCCTGGCGGAATCCGATGGGGATCGCGTCGGCCTGGAGCGAGTCAAGAAAATGTCGGTTTACAGTTCCATAGATTCCTTCCGTTGTGTTTTCGGTCACATCTCCCAACTTTGTCCCTTTTCCGTAGTAGATCACGCCAGACATCACACCGGGCTTTCCTGTCTGGCCTTTTTCAATTCCCAGGATCTGGGTCTCGTAGAGCTCGCCGCCGTCGATATCCACGAGTGCTCCGGTATCGCTGTCACTGATCCCGTGACCCAGAGCGCCGAAGCAGCCGTTCATGTCAACATACGTCATCGTTCCGATCCCCTGGGTATCATCCCGGACCCAGGCGCCGAGCTTGTAGTGACCGTCATCTGCCAGGACAGGCGTCATGTTCACGTCGATTTCCCGCCCATCCCGCCTGATCCCGAGAAGCATGGCTTTTCCTCCGGACGCGTTCACGGCATCGACCAGAGCGTCCTTATCTTCTAAAGTCTCACCGTTGATGGTCTGAATATAGTCCCCGGACTTCAAAAGCCCGTATGCCGGTTCCACCACATTTCCCGTCTTATTTGTCACCTGGCCGGTACCGATCACCATGACGCCTTTGGAACTCAGGTAGATCCCGACAGGAGTTCCGCAGGGGATCGCACAGGAACTGTCGACGACGTCAACCTGGATCTCCTTCATGCGGATCAGACCGAGAAATTTCATTCCGACAAGGTAACTGCCCTCATTTTTTCCGCACATGGAGACGGAATCCGGGCGGTCGATCCGGATCATCCCATCTGGAATATCGGAGGAGTTTTTCAGGATGACTTCCTCACTGTCACTCTCAAAGGTGATTCCGGGCGGAAGAGAAAAATGGAAGACTTCCTCCTCGTTGACGACCAGATTCAGCTTATCCGGCACCGCATACCGGATATAGATCCAGGAAAATCCCAGAGTGAAGATCAGAGAACACCAGAATACCCGGATCAGGATCCTGCGAAACGATTCTTTTTTCATCATGGCAGCTTCCTCCTTGTCTGTTTCTGTCAGCAGTACAGGCGCGGAGATCATCCGGCTGCGATCCGAAACACAGATCAGACCGGAGAAACCGCCTATTTGATGCACTGCATATATTGAGGCTGCCAGTACCTTTTTAGTATCACCGTTTTTCAAAAGGATTATTCAGGAAGGTCCAGATCGGAAAAGGCGAGAAAAAGGAGAGACAGCTTTTTTTGTCTCTCCTAGTATGTGATACATTCTGAAATTCACCCTGTCAGTTTTTTCTCATTCTGTCGATTCATCCCGGTTATAAAAATAGGAGATGCGTCGTTACTTTTCACGGGTAGGAATTTTCTGAACTGAAAATTCCGTATGATACCGTTGCGGTCGCGGATTTTGCCGATTCGGAATGCGAAGCATCGGCAAAATCCTGTTACAGAACGCAGGCATGGAGTGCCCGTGTTCTGTAACGATGCGTCTGCAGATTCAGCCGGCTGCCGGAAGCATAGAAACGTCATTGGAGACAACAGAACAATCCCGGGAATCGAGATGGGTTTTTGTCTCTTTTGCCAGCCGCTTCATTTCCTCCGCATTTTCAAGGACTTTTTCCGTGATCTCCGCGCCGCCGAGAAGTCTCGCAAGCTCGCCGGTCTGTTCCTGTTCATTCAGCTTTTGGATCTTAGTGGAAGTCATTCCGTTCTGCACCGATTTCCTGATTTCAAAGTGCGTATCAGCCATCGCGGCGATCTGAGGAAGGTGGGTGATGCAGAGAACCTGATGCTTTCTTCCGATGTAAGACAGGCGTTCCGATACTTTCTGGGCAGTTCTTCCGCTGATGCCGGTGTCAATCTCATCGAAGATCAGGGTAGGGATATCGTCCGTATCGGCGAGGACGGTCTTGATCGCCAGCATGATCCTTGAGAGCTCACCGCCGGATGCGACTTCGCCGAGCGGTCTTGGCGGGATACTTCCAGGGTTTGTGGAGATCAGAAACTCCACTTCGTCGGAGCCGGAGGCCGTGTAGTGGTCTGTGCGGTGGACATCGACCTGAAATTCCACATGGAGGAAATTCAGATCCCTGAGTTCTTCGGAAATCCGGTTTTCGAGAACTTTTGCGGCTTTTTTCCGCTCTTCGGACAGGCGCCCGCAGAGAAGAGCGAGGACATGTTTCTGTTCTTCGAAGACTGCCTTTGCGGCGCGGGCCAGTTCTTCATAATTTTCAAGTTCTTCCAGGCGCTTTTTCTTTGCATCAAGACTTCGCAGGACTGCCTCCTCGGTTGAGCCATATTTCGCAGTCATCTGGCGGATCAGATCGAGACGCTCTTCCGTCTGCTGAAAGTCTTCCCCGGAAAATTCCATCTCATCCAGATAGCCGGAGATCGAACGGCAGAGATCGGACAGGATACTTTCTGCATCGGAGAGACCGGATGCGATCCCGCTCAGCCGTTCATCGTAGGAGGAGACATTTTCTACCTCGTGGCAGGCCCGGCCGATCATATCGCTGTCAAGAACCTGGTATGCGGCCTGAAGACTTTCCATGATCTTCTGGCTGTGGGCATATTTGCGGAACTTTGCGGCCAGTTCTTCTTCTTCCCCCGGTCTTAAAGCGGCGTTCTCGATCTCAGTAATCTCGAAACGGATAAAGTCGAGTTCCCGCTTCCGGCTCTCATCATCCAGAGAAAATCCGTCAAGTTTTCCTTTTAATTCCAGATATTTCCGGTAGCTTTCCGCGACTTCTCTTCTCAGCATCCCTGTTTCTTTCCGGGAATATTCGTCGAGGATCTCCAGATGTTTCTGCCTGTGAAGGAGAGACTGGTGCTCATGCTGGCCGTGGATATCTAAAAGTTTTCCGGTTACAGCCTTTAAGCGGGCTGTCGTTACGGTTTCATCATTGATCCGGCTGATACTTCTCGTCGGAGTGATCTTTTTTGAGATAATGAGAAGTCCGTCATCATCCGGATATACATCCATCGACTTTAATTCTTCACGTTTTTTCTCATCGTCGACGGAGAAGGTAAGCTCGATATAGGCATAGTCCTCACCGCGGCGGATCATGTCCTTTGATGCTTTTGCACCCAGCGCGAGAGCGACAGAGCCGATAATAATTGATTTTCCGGCTCCGGTCTCACCGGTCAGAATATTTAAACCGTTTCCAAATTCTACATCTGCCTGTTCGATCAGGGCAAGATTCTTTACATGTAATCCAATCAGCATCCGGATTCCCCGCTTTCTGTAAGTCTATGAAAAATCAATAGAAACATTTGTTCGATTTCGTAAAACGAGTATAGCACACATCTGTTCGATTGTCCAGTAAAAATCGAACATTTGTTCCTGAAAAATACTCCGGTAAAAAATCGCAGCTTTGCCAGCTTTGCCGTAAGTTTTGCCGTTGTTTTTTGCAGATGGGAATTTCCCAGAGTAAAAATTCTATATAACGCGCAGACCTCGCGAAGTCTGCTGATCCGGAATACAGAACCTCGGCAAAATTCGGCTCGGAAAAATCCTGTCCCGGGTTCTTGCCCCGGCATATTCAAGGTGATAGAATGAAAAAAATGATACATGAGGAGGAAAAGCATGAAAATCGCACCTGCGCAGATGCGTATGACCGGAAATGTACAGGAAAACCTGGAGAAAAGCCTGAAATTTTGTGATCTGGCAGAGGACTGTGATCTTCTTTTTTTCCCGGAGATCCAGTTGTCCCCGTTTTTTCCGCAATATGAAAAGCAGGATGCTGAAATGTATGTCATGGAAAAAAACGGGCAGGAGATCGCGGAACTTGCCGGTAAAGCAAAAGAACATCAGTATTACCTTTCGCCGAATGTCTATTTAAAACTTGAAAACCCTATGAAAAACTCCCGCCGCCGGATGTGCCATGTCCGGGGACGGGAGCTTTTCATTTTTTATGCAAGCGTTTTTAAAAAGGTGCTCAGCAGGTTTGCGGGGATCTGTCCGGGTGCGGATGCCTTTCCGGCCGTTCCGAAGGTCACGCAGGAGCCGACAAGCTGTCCGCAGATACGGCTGATCATTCCGGCAGGACTCATGGACATCGTGATCACCGGCGTCTCATTGTGTTCCTCTTTCATTGTCATCGTTGCGTCGAGCAGTGTGAGGACATCGCGGTCACACTGGGGCATAACTGCGAATTTTACGATGTCGGCACCGAGAGACTGCATCAGGCAGAGATTGTTCACGATGATGTTTTTGTCCGGTGTTGCCGTGAAGTCGTGGCGGGAGGCGACAACTTTTACTCCGACCCGGTGGGCGGTTGCGACGATCGTTTTCATCGTCTTTTCCCCGCGGGAGAGTTCCACGTCAACGAGGTCGATGAGACCGCTGTCGATCACGGCGAGGATCGTCTTTGTGTAGGTTTCGGTATCGATCTCCATCATTCCGCCTTCCACGCTGGTACGGATCGTGAAGAGCACCGGAATATTTCCTAAAGCATTCCGGAATAAGGTCATTGCCTTGATCCGGACTTTGGGATCTTCCATACCGGTGTAGAAGTCCGCACGCCATTCGATCAGGTCAAACGGAGTATTCCGGATCAGATTTACAGATTTTTTCAGGTCATCGAGATTTGTATCCGTAACCGGAATGCAGATCTTTGGCATTCCGTCTCCCAATTTTACATTTCTTACTTTTACAATTGCTCCCATAAGCGGTTACTCCCCTGTTTCTATATGATTGATGTAATATTCGGTCATGCGTTATATAACGCGCATCTCGCAGAAAGAATGCCGGTGCTTTGTATTCCAAATCGGCAAAGCCTGCGAGGCGTGATCCGCTATGTCCATAGTATAAAGACAGGAGAGAGAAAAGTCAACACTTACGCGCGTTAAAGTTTAAAAATTTAAAGCAATATATTAACAGGAACGATCAATTCCTACTTATCAAGCGAACCCATCGATCGATCGCAAAGGTGTGCAAAGAATTGTTAAAATAATATCATATAGATTCACAGGAAAACTGTCTTATTCCTGCATTTCACACATCAATTTTTACCATTCATACACGATTTTGTGCAGTTTGCACGAACCCCATTGTATCAGGGTTACGTTTACGTTAAAATTTAGACATGAAATGTGAAATATTTATAAAGAATATGAAGCATTTGAAAAGTGGGTATGTAATGATCCGGGTGGGACCGGATCGTTACGGGTAAACAAAAAGAAGGAGAGGTAAACAGTATGAGATTAGTGAAGAGAATCACAGCAGCAGCTATGGCACTCACAATGACAGCAGCTCTTGCAGGATGCGGCAGCAGTTCCGGCAGTACATCTACAACAGCAGCTGACACAACAGCGGCAGCCGTAACTGAGAAAGCGGCGGATGGTTCCAGCGCGGAGGCAGGCAGCACATCCGTGAGCATTGACAGAGCGAAAGAGTTCGTCACAGTCGCAACCGGTCCTACGAGCGGTATCTATTATCCGATCGGCGGCGCATTCGCAACCGCACTTGGAAATGCCGGATACAAGACATCCGCACAGGCGACAGGTGCTTCCGTTGAGAACATCAACCTGATCTTAAACGGTGAGGCAGAGCTTGCAATCGCAATGCAGGACTCCGTAGTACAGGCATATGAAGGATTCGGTGCTTTCGAGACAGCAGAGCCGGATCTGAGAGCTATGATGAGACTCTGGCCGAACTACGTACAGCTTGTAACCGTGGCAAGCACAGGCATCAAGAGCGTTGAGGACTTAAAGGGCAAGAGAGTCGGTATCGGTGCTCCGAACTCCGGTGTTGAGTTAAATGCGAGAATGATCTATGAAGCATACGGCATGACATATGAGGACAGTGATGTTGACTACTTATCCTACGGCGAAGCGATCGACCAGATGAAGAACGGCCAGTGCGACGCGGCATTCGTTACCTCCGGTCTTCCGAACGCAACCGTCAGCGAGCTGGCATTCAGCTACGATATGGTGATCGTTCCGATCGACGGCGAAGGCAGAGATAACCTGATCGAGAAGTATCCGTTCTTCTCCGCAAGCACGATCCCGGCCAATACATACAACAACAAAGAGGACGTGGAGAGCGTATTCGTTTACAATATCATGCTTGTAAATAAGGATGTATCCGATGACATGGTCTACGATATGCTTGACTGCATCTTCTCCGACGATGGAATCGCTACCATCAAGGCATCCCACAACACAGCAGATAAGAACATCGATGTTTCCTTCGGTGTTGACGATGTAAAGATCCCGCTTCATGACGGTGCTGCGAAGTGGTGGCAGGATCACGGTTATGAAACTCCTGAGAACTAAACTAAAAATTCTGATTCCGGTTCTTCTGGTAATCACAGCAATCTCTGCTGCCGTGTTCGCACGGCAGCAGAAAAAAATTCTGGTGATCGAAGAGCTTGAAACCGGAAATGTTTACCGGGAGATTCCGGTAAAGACCGGTGACGAGCTTTCCTTCCAGTGGGAACATTCCTTTGAGCATATTCCATGGTACGAGTATTACGAGATACAGAAAGACGGAAGCTTCATTCTCCACACCATCGCGGTCGCGGGCTTCGGTGCCGGAATTCCGGCAGAGATGGACTGCAAATACCGCTACGAAGACGGACTCGTCTACATGGATGAGATCGAGAGCGTCTTTCCACAGTTCAACTGGATCAATTCCCAGACAGCCCTGAAGAACATCAAGGTGAATGGCGAGCTCCTGATTCAGGGCTCTGACATGCCGCATCACGTAAAAATGGTGCTGAGGATCCGGAATGGTTTCGAAAAATAAGAAAAGGAAACTGCTGAAGAAACATCGACAACAACTCTGACAACGAAGGGAAGGGAAATCTGTATGAGCGAAAAAGAGAAAAACATCGTCCCCAGTACAGCGGAAGCAGAGATGAGCGAGGAAGAAAAACAGAAACTCCTCGAGCAGTTTGATAAAGAGAGCAAGACGAGAAAGTTCGGATCCCCGGTATTAAAGAAAGCTTACCGGGTATTCGCGATCATCGTTACCTTATATCATCTGGTTTTCGCATCCGGCCTTTACATGCCGGAAACATTAAAGCATCGTTCCATCCATGTCGGCATGATCCTGATTCTTGCCTTCATGCTTTATCCGGCTACGAAAAAAGCGAGCCGCAAAGTGATCGCATGGTATGATTATGTATTTATCGCATTGTCAGCCGCAGTTCCGATCTATATGTGTGTAGATTATGTAAACATCATCAACCGTGCCGGAAAGCCGGACATGATGGATGTCGTGATCGGTACCCTCTTAACCCTGGTCGTTCTGGAGGCAACGAGACGTGTCTGCGGCATGGCTCTCCCGATCATCTCCATTATCTTTATGATCTACAGCTTAATGGGCACGAAGCAGGGACTCATCCCGATCGATGTCCCGGGCATCTTCCTCCACAGAGGATATACATGGCAGAAGTTAATGAGCCATTTCTTCTCGAACACGGAAGGTATTTACGGATCGTCGGTCAACGTCGCGTCCACCTACATCTTCCTCTTCATTGCCTTCGGTGAAGTCATGAACAAGTGTGGCATGGGTCAGTTCTTCAACGACTTCGCAAACGCCATCGCGGGCGGCACAAAGGGCGGCCCGGCAAAGGTAGCAGTCGTTGCTTCCGGACTTCTCGGAATGATCAACGGTGCGGCCGTAGCCGTCGTTGTTACGACCGGTTCCTTCACGATCCCGCTTATGAAAAAATCCGGCTATGACGACGAGTTCGCAGGCGCCGTTGTTGCGACCGGTTCTGTCGGCGGACAGCTGATGCCGCCGGTTATGGGTGCTGCCGCATTTATCATGGCAGATACTCTTGGCATGAAGTACAACGAACTTCTTTTATCCGCGATCATCCCGGCAGTTATCTACTACATGGGCATCCTGTTCCAGATCCAGATGAGGGCTGAGAAGATGGGAATGCAGGGAACCCCGAAGGATCAGCTTCCGAAGATGTCCCAGGTTATGAAGGAGTACGGTCATCTGGCACTCCCGATCATCTTCCTCGTTTACATGCTGTTCTTCTCCGGAAAGACGGTTATCATGGCTGCGTTCTATACGATCGTATTCACGATCATCGTGGCGCAGTGCAGAAAGAATACGAGAATGACCTTCCAGGATATTCTTGATGCGATGGTAGCGAGCGCGAAGTCTACCGTATCCGTAGCGATCGCCTGCGCTTGCGTTGGTATCATCGTTGGTTCCTGCTCGATCACAGGTTTCGCCCTGAATATGGCAAATACCATCATCAGCATCGGCGGAAAGAGCCTGATGTTCACACTGGTATTCACAATGATCACCTGCATGATCTTAGGTATGGGTCTTCCGAGTATCCCGTCCTATATCATTACATCCACGATCGCAGCTCCGGCTCTGGTACAGCTTGGTATCCCGGCCCTGGTTGCCCACATGTTCTGTTTCTACTTCGCAATGTTCGCAAACCTGACACCGCCGGTTGCCCTTGCAGCTTTTGCGGCAGCAGGTATCGCAGGCGGAAGTCCGATGAAGACAGGATGGGCATCCGTAAAGCTTGCGCTTGCAGGATTCATTCTTCCGTACATGTTTGTATACAATACAGACCTTCTGTTGCTTGATACTCCGCTTGCAAAAGCGATTCAGGTTGCAGTAACTGCTGCAGTTGGTGTATTCTTAATCAGTACAGCAGTCGAAGGTTTCCTGTTCACAAAGGTCAACATCGTATTGAGAATTGCCAGCCTCATTGGCGCTTATCTCCTGATCGACAGTGGTCTTGTGACAGATATCGCAGGTATCGTGATCTGCGCAGTTGTATTCGTATTCCAGAAAGCAGCTGCAAAGAAGAGTGCACCGGCGGCAGCGTAGACCTTCATAGATAACCGGTGAACACACAGGGACTGCTGCAGAAACTATACTGCGGCGGTCCCTGCTTTTCTATATGTGTCTGTTAGGACACACCGGATCAGACGTCAGACATTTGTGATCCATGCTGCGCGCAGATTGCAATAACCACTGCGGACAGATATAGAAAAACAGGGATCGTCAGAGACAGGAGGAAACAACATGCTGCTTGATGTTATTTACAGTATCTGCTTTAACATCTGCCTATTGGTAGTGCTCGCCTTCATGATGACGAAGATGGACTTTGTCCAGAGACTTCTATTAAATGAAGAGGGCGGAAGTGAGGAAGGAAGAGGAGAGAGCGTCTGGCAGAGGCTCTGGGAAAAGGTGCTTCTCGGTGTAATCTTCGGCGTCTTCTGCATCATCTCTGATTACATTGGGATTCAGGTGACAGGGGCGCTGCCGAATGCCCGGGTGATCGGTGTCCTGTCTGCCGGATTTCTGGGCGGTCCTGTCTCCGGCTTTATCACGACAGCGATTGCGGCGGCTCACCGGTATCTGATCTTCCCGGAAAGGATCTCCACGGTGGCCTGTGTGCTCTCCGCAATTATCCACGGACTCATCGGTTCCTTTATCGGATGGAAGAAGAAGGGAAACCGACAGTACTCGAATACGTTTCTGCTCGGAGTCACGTTCATTTCCGAGATGATCCATATTGTTCTGATCCTGCTTCTCACCCGGCCGTTTGATGCGGCCGTTGAGATCGTAAAGATCGTGATCGTTCCGATGGTGATCATCAATTCCGTCGGCATGGTGATCTTTTTTAATGTTTTTAAATCGATCTTCAATACGGAGGACTTAAAGGTCGCATCCAAGGTCTCCCTCGCCATGAGAACCGCCGAGCGATGTACCCCGTATCTGGGCTCCGTGGAGAATGACCGGAAGACGGCGGGAAAGATCATCGACATTATTATGGAAGAGTACCACTGTCAGGGCGCGGCACTGATCGATGATATGAAATTTCTGGCAAGGAGCGGGGCATTTTCCAGTATCGTTCTCACAGAGAACAATTATCCGAGACTTCTGTCCGCGACAAAGACCTTCAAGACGACGAGGATCAGCCGCGTGCCTTTACCGGAGGATGGATTTTATCCTCTTTATAAGGAGAATGTGATCATCTCCGCACCGATCCTCCTCGATGAGGGAAAGGTTCTGGCGCTTGTGATGCTGGTGAAGAAAAATGCCTATTCCTATCGTGCGGACATTGAATTTGTCACGGGACTCGCGAATCACTTTGCGATGCAGATGAAGATCGCGAAGATGGAAAAACAGAAGGAAGAGCTGAGGAAAGCGGAGCTTCGGACTCTGCAGTCCCAGATCAATCCGCACTTCCTGTTCAATTCCTTAAATACAATTTCTTATTTCTGCCGGGAGAAACCGGAGAAGGCGAGAGAGCTGCTTCTGGCACTCAGTTCCTATTTCCGGAACATGCTGGATGACATTGACTACATGGTGATGCTGGATACCGAGCTGGAGCATGTGAAAGCGTACACGATGCTCGAGGAGGCGCGGTTTGAGAAACGCCTTTCTATCGAGATTAATGCGGATCCGGAGGCATTAAAATGCTGTGTGCCGAACCTGATCCTTCAGCCGATCGTGGAGAATGCAGTCCACCATGGCGCAATGCAGAGAGAAAAAGGCGTTGGAAAGGTCATCGTGAACGTCAAGCAGGAGGAAAAATCAACCCGGATCGATGTGATCGACAATGGACCGGGAATCGATTACCGGATCATCCAGAGCCTGTACGGAGGCGAGAAGGTGGAGCACACCGGGATCGGCATGATGAATGTCCAGCAGCGTCTGATCGCGATCTACGGAAACGGACATGGGCTGCAGATCGTCTCCAGTGAGGAGGGGACGGATGTACGGATGAATATTCCGTGCAGTGTCAATGCAGGCGCGGCACAATAAAAAGTGTATGAGATGCGGAAAACAGGGATCATCAGTGCAGAAATGTTCTGATCATTGCTATGACAGACATGGCGATGATGAAATGTTTTCAGGTGAATGAAAAAATTGTAAAAAATGACATCAGGGGGAATGGCGTTTTTTATATGCAGACAGAATGAGACAACATGGTGAAAGATGAGTTTGACATAACATGGGAGGTATGAGGTATGAAAATAGCAGTTGTAGATGATGAGCGCCCGGCAAGAAGTGAATTAAAGTATTTGATCAGCCAGTGTGAACCCAACGCGGAGATCGCGGAGGCAGATGACAGCGAAACGTTCCTTGAGATGCTGGACAGCGAGAGCTTCGATGTATGTTTTGTAGATATCAACCTCGGCGGGATGAACGGGACGACGCTTGCCTCCATGATTAAGAGGAAGCAGCCCGACACACTGATCATCTTTGCGACCGCGTTCCAGGAGTATGCGGTGAAAGCGTTTGAGATTGGCGCGATCGACTATCTCTTGAAACCGTTCGACTACGAGCGCGTGAAACGTGCGCTGGCGCGTGTCCATGAGAATCTGAAGGAGAAAGAGGCAGAACCGGGATATGAGATCGGAAAGATCATGGTGAACGTCGGGGCGAGCTTCCAGATCCTAGATGTGGCGGACATCGTCTTTATCGAGACCGAAAAACGCTCCTGCAAGATCCACATGAAGGATGGATCGTTCTTTCTCCAGAACGAGTCACTGAACAATTATGAGATCCACCTGAAAACGAGCCGTTTTTTCCGGATCCACAAGAGCTACCTGATCAATCTGGATTATGTAAAAGAGATGCAGGTGAGCTACAATAACGGGTACTGCGTAAAAATGAAGTACTACGATGCCGAGGCCCTGCCGATCGGGCGGACTCAGGTGAAGGAATTCAGGCAGATTTTTGAAAAATAGAAATTATTAAAATAGTACGAACAGCAGACACGATAAAGAAAATATAAGCGGAATAACAAAGAGGATCCTGCAGGGAAACTGTGAGCAGCACAAAGAAAGTGTGGTTCAAGTTCTCTGGCAGGATCCTTTTTTAACATAGCCAGATAGGAAGCAGGTCTCTTTTGGATGGAGAGTAATGCAGATTTATTTCTGCGAGAGTCTTGTCTCTGACTGAGATAAACGCTGCGTGGGCATGCGCAGCAATTTTGAAAAGAATTGGTCCGAGTCTGGAAAATATCATCACAGAGCAGTTCCTCGCTCCGCAGTACCCGGAAGTGCCGCTGGAACAGTTTTCGGAGTCGCCGGTTGTCATGCTGACTCCGGAGAGCAGTATGTATCGGAGGGCAGCGGGACAAGGTATGGAGGTTCTGCCTGCATCGTTCCAGACACATTCGAAATGTGAGATGAGTGGTAATGGAATATGCCGGAATGATCATGCAGGCAGAAGATCCTGTGCGTATGTAGATCCTCTTTTATTATAGGCGGATCAGAGGAAAAAGCTAATTTCAAAAATGTGATAACAGGTATCACAAAAAATGGAACCTTGGGCAGGAACGGCGAGCCGGACGGAGCGTCTGTGTACGGTACTTGTTTTATAAAAAATTAATAGATTTTAAACTGTCGTTTATTGTACCGTTGGATCGTCTATGTTACAATTATTCTTACAATCTTTAAAAGCATACAGATTTCTAACTTTCTGGGCATTGCCCGTCTATTTCATTCGATTCATTCAGAAAATCAATGCTTTTAATCCCTAAAATAAAAAAGCAGGAGATTTTCTGAAACAGCTCCTGCAAAAAAGGAGCGATGCGTATGAAAAATGATGTGGAAGGTAAGACTTTTTTCGAGAATGATGAACGCTATGCAGACTTGATCAATGGGCTTTTATGCAACGGACGTCAGATCTTGAGAGAAGGCGATCTGACAGAAATCTCCGGGCAGGTGCGTGTGAGGATACCCAAAGCAGGAACCGGCAGGTCCGGACAGAAGTACAAAAAACGGGAAAAAATGCAGGACATTGTGAGAAAAGCAGCGTTTGGAATGAATTTTATCCTGATAGGATTGGAAAATCAGGAGACGATCGATTATTCGCTGCCGCTGCGCTGTATGGAGTATGATGTGGGGCAGTATGAAAAGCAGGTGGCAAAAATAAGACGGTCCGTGAGGAAACGACCGAAAGGACTAAAAGCAGGCGAATATTTATATGGATTAAAAAAGGACAGCCGCCTGTGCCCATCCATTATTCTGGTTCTCTATTATGGGGAAGATGAATGGGATGGCCCGATGGATCTGCATGGAATGTTAAACTTTATAGATATTCCGGAAGAGCTTCACAGTCTGGTACAAAATTATCAGATCCATCTGGTGGAAGTCAGGAAACTGGAAAATACGGATGTATTTAAGACAGACATAAAGCTTGTTTTTGACCTTATCAGATATTCAGACGATGAAGAAAAGCTGGCTCAGCTTGTGAAAGAGGAACCAGGATATCAGAAACTGGAATGGGACGCCTACGAACTGGCGGTTATGTATACAGGAATAGGAGAGAAACTGGATATGAAATGTTATGAAACTGGGACAGTGAACGTGTGCAAGGGGATTCTTGGAATAGAAGAAAAGGCGAGGAGAGCCGGACATTCAGCGGGAAAAACAGAAGGAAAAATAGAAGGAAAAATAGAGGGGCAGCTTTTGGAACAGGTCCGCCTGATAACGAAAAAAGTACAAAAAGGTCAAAGCATGGAACAGATAGCGGAAATACTTGAAAAAGATCCGAAAGAAATATCAGATATTTATCGGGCGGTTGTTTCATCGGCACCGAGGTATGATGTGGATGAAATCTGCAAAGATCTGATGGAAAAACAGAGACTGTAACTCAGATCAAAAAGTATCACAAAAAATTCACAAACCTCCCTTGACTTTGAATATCCGATGTGTTACATTACAAATAGAACAGTGAGGTGGTGAATATGTCATCGACAAAGAGAGATTATTATGAAGTGCTGGGTGTTGCAAAAGATGCGGACGCTGCAGCAATTAAACGTGCATATAGAAAACTGGCAAAGAAGTATCATCCGGATTCCAACCCGGGTGACAAGACGGCTGAGCAGATGTTTAAGGATGTAAACGAAGCTTACGATGTCTTAAGTGATCCGAAGAAGAAGAAACTCTACGATCAGTTCGGACATGCGGCCTTTGATGAGACGGCCGGATATGGACAGGGTGCCCAGGGCGCCGGTGGATTTGGCGGCTTCGGTGGTTTTGGAAACGGCGGAGCTTACAGGTCCGGATCATTCCGCTCCGGTGACGGAACTTACCATGAGTTCCACTTTGAGGGCGGCGATGGAGACGATATCTTTGGTGATATCTTCGGAAATATGTTCGGCGGAAAAGGAAGCGCCGGCGGACGTTCGGGATTCGGTGGTGGATCTGGTTTTCGCGGAGCGTCAGGCGGAGCTTCCGGATTCCACGGAGGTTCCGGTTTCGGCGGTTTTGGCGGTGGCTCCGGATTTTCAAACCGCGGCAATGACTTAAATGCAGAGGTTCAGATCACGTTCGACGAAGCAGTCTTTGGCTGCGAAAAGACGATCACGATCCAGAACCCGAACCAGCCGGGCAGCAGACCGCAGACTCTTCAGGTTAAGATCCCTGCCGGGATCGAGACAGGAAAGAGCATCCGCCTTGCAGGCAAGGGAATGCCTGGAACCGGCGGCGGAGCGGCAGGAGATCTTTTCCTGAAGATCACGGTTAGTGAGAAGACGGGCTGGACAAGAAAAGGCATGGATGTCTACACGGATGTGGAAGTTCCGTTTACCACAGCTGTATTCGGCGGAGAGGCACTCGTCCATACCCTTTACGGCGATGTTGTCTGCAAGATCAAAGCGGGAACACGTTCCGGCACGAAGATCCGTCTTCGCGGCAAAGGAATCGTTTCACTGAAGGATTCGAACGTACACGGCGATCAGTATGCCGTTGTAAGGATCGAAGTTCCGAGTGATCTGAGTGCGGAGGCAAAACAGAAACTGAAAGAATTCGAAGAAATCTGCAAGCGCGACGGAAGGTTCCATGCGGCGTAAAGAATGAGAAACATGGCAGGGTGAGGAAATACTTCGGTATGGCTGCCCGGTCATGAATCCGGATAAGAATAAAAAAGCTCTGAGAAGACAGAAAAAATGTCTTTTCAGGGCTTTTTTTAGAATATGCTAAAAAATGGGGCTGTCGCACTAACGTGCGGCAGCTCATTTTATATATCCAACAGCTGACTTGAAAAAGTAAATTCCAGTGCAACAGTAAATTCCACCGCTCTTTTAAAAGTTGCTTATAATCTAGTGATTTTTAAGAAG
>OGKA01000206.1_pt1 | contig 70559 bp, 56 predicted proteins | sample 1572211 | NCBI WGS metagenome assembly OGKA01 (sample SAMEA2582125, study PRJEB24529) | metagenome | biome: Human gut stool | place: China | collected 2011 | reverse complement strand
CCTATTATAATTCAATAAAATCAAGCAATTTTAATGCACGGTGGAATTTACCGTTGCACTGGAATTTACTTTTTCAAGTCAGCCAAAAATCATGTAAAGGACCTCCCTGCTGGAAAGCCCATTTCCATTCCCCAGAGGAGAGCTTCCGGGCAGGAGTACCTTGATCCTGCATCTTCTATCTCATCAACACCACCGTCGCCAGAATACACGCAAACCCGATCAGATCCGCCGCCGTAAAACTGGCATGCAGCCAGACGACCGACAACGTTGCCGCTGTCAGCGGCTCCAGACACGCAAAGAGCGCCGCCTTCACCGGTCCCACCAAGGCAATTCCCTGTAAAAACAGGGTGAACGCACCGACCGTACCGACCAAAACAATAACTGCAAGATAGAGGATCGCACGCCCATCAAGTCCGGCCGGGACCTTCCATACCTGGGCGATTCCACAGAGCACGACTCCCCCGATCAGCATCCCAAGTCCGGTCACCGGAATACTTCCAAAACGTCCCACCGGAGCTCTGGAAAGCAGCGAGTAGCTCGCCGCGCCGATGCCCGCCATCAGTCCCCAGAAGAGTCCTCTCGGAGTCAGCTCCATATTTCCAGGCTTTCCGCCTGTCGCAAGAAGCCAGACGCCGATGAGCGCAAGCAGGATACAGAATACCGTCTTCTTATCCGGCTTCGTTCTCGTCGTCACGCAGACATAGACTGCGATAAACACGATGGAGAGGTTCTGGATCACCGTAGCTGTTCCGGAGTTCGTCCATTTGATGGCGCTGAGATACGCATACTGGCAGAGCGCAAGTCCCGCAATGGCAAACAGAACAATCTCTATAAGCCCTTTTTTGTCTTTTCCAAGTTCTTTCAGATTCAGACTGTGCTTCGCAAACGCAAGAAACAGCAATATGATCCCCGCTGATGTCATTCTCACCGCCGTCACCCATGTCGTATCTACCGGGTACTGGGAAAACAGCGCCTCACTGCAGGTTCCTGAAAGTCCCCAGCTCGTCGCCCCCGCCGTGCAGCAGAGAATTCCAAGTTTTTCTCTCTTCTTGTCCTTTGTGTCTGTCATAACACCCTCCAGATAATCGATCGATCTTCATAATATCGTCATTGCAGCCTGCCCGTCTGGACCTGCTGCCCTGACATTTGAATTATATCGGGATCTCGAAGATGTGTACAGCAGAATTTCAATAAAAATCCGAATTTGTCTTTCTTTACATCCGGTCCAGAACCGCCGCTTCCTCCGGAATACTCGGGATCCCGCCCGACTGTGTCGTGGAGATGCTTGCCGCTGTGCAGGCGAACTGACCGATAAATCTAAGTTCTTCCGTGCTGAGCTCTTCCGGCGCTTTTCCTGTCTTTAACAGTCTGGACACCGCGCTTCCTCCGAAGATATCCCCGGCTCCTGTCGTATCGATCGGTTTTACCTCCGGGCACTTTGCGTATGCAGCGCCGTTTTGGTTCGCCAGGTACGCCCCCTTCGGTCCCATCGTGATCATCGCGAGACGGATCCCGAACTCATCGAACAGCTTCTCTGCCGCCTCCTTCTCGTCCGTGATCCCCCAGAGGAATTCCACCTCCTCATCGCTGATCTTCACAACATCCGCATGAGCCAGTCCCCATAAGATCTGCTCTTTCGCCGCGTCCGGCGTCTCCCAGAGCGGAATCCTTAAATTCGGATCAAACGTGATGAGTTTTCCCTGTCGCTTCGCATATTCCACACACTTTTTCGTCGCCGTGCGGACCGGATCATCGGTAAGACTCAGGGTTCCGAAGTGAAACACCGATGCCTCATCGATCATGGTAAGATCGATCTCCTCAAAGCTCAATCTCGTATCCGCTCCCGGTTTTCTCGCAAAGCTGAAGGAACGGTCTCCCTCCGGCGAGAAGGTCACGAACGCCAGCGTCGTAAACACTGACGGATCCGTCACGATCCCCTTTGTCTCGATCCCGGCTTTCTCAAATGTCTTTAAGAGGAGCTTTCCGAACGCATCATCCCCGACTTTTCCGAGGAATGCAGTCTTTGCCCCATATTTATTCAATGCTGCAAGGAAATTTCCCGGCGCTCCGCCCGGATTCGCCTTCATCGTCGGATAGCCGTCCGAGTCCGTCTCCTTCGCCGCAAAATCGATCAGAAGCTCACCAAGAGCGATCACATCGTACATTCCAATACCTCCCTGCACTCACGTTCAAGTAATTCAATTTCGTCTTCTCCGTCCAGGATCTGGAATCGGATCCGGTTTACATGTTTCTCAAATGGCTTTAGAATTTCCGTCGCCCCGGCGCGGCCATCAAACCCACAGTTTGTCGGCTCCAGCGCCATCGCAAAATCGCCGGCTGCCAGACTCTTCCACTGGGTCAGGTAGGGAATCACAGATTTTTCAAAACGAATGCAGAGCCCGATCTGCAGCTCGTCATTGACAAATGCCGCAAACGTATTTCCATTACGATCCGCTGCCAGCTCATGCTGGAATACCTGCTCCGGCGCATGCTCTTCCGGCTCCTCCATGACGTTCCAAGCCGCCTCGCCTGCCTTTGCGTCCGCATCTCTCGAACCGCAGAAGATCGATGGCATCACGACCCGCAGCCCCGGCACCAGAAACGGATATCCGGCATTGCAGTGATAGAGAAAGCAGAGCGGCTGGTCCTCAAATCCCTGGTTCTCGATCTCGTCCGTGAACACGATCTCCCGCTTTCCGTAAACCGTCTCCACCGTTCTTCTTAGCACCAGGTTTTCACCAAAGATCTGTGCCTCCCGCATCTCCCCGGACACCCGGATCTTATACTCCCCGTTCTTCCAGAACGCGTCCATGGAGATCTTTTCCGCCGGGGTTGTTCTCATCCGTCCGTGAACCGGATATTCCACACCGTCCACCACCCGGTTTCCGTGGACATTTCCAAGACCGCAGGTGAACATCGCGCCGCCCATAATGGAGCGCACCGCCTCGTCTCCCGCAGTATCATAGGGATTTCTCCCCTGAAGCCCCGGTTTTGTGAGGAGACTTAAGTTGATCCCCTTATACCGGATCCAGGCCGGGTCCAGACATTTATCGAGCATCAGCGGAAGCTCCAGCGGTCCATTATGGATCATCGCACAGCGAAGTCCCGCTGCCCGCCCGTCCTGAAATTTCATCTGACGGACTCCGGCGACCTGATCCATATGACCGCAGACCGCCATCAGCGTTTTCTGATCTGTCATCTATTTTGCCTCCGGATACTCGTTGCACAGCAGACGATACGGTGCTTCATCCTCCTCGATCTCCGGGAATCTTCCCATCTTCTCATAGAAACGGTTATCCACGTTATCGTCGTTGCACTGGCTGACTTCTCCTAAAAGGACCGGACCGGTTCCCTCTTCCACCTCGAAATCATGGTACATGTACGGGTAGATGGAAATGCTCTCACCGGGAGTCAGGCGCACCTGGGTGCCGGCCGGAACGACCATCTCTCTGCCATCCACATGGACATGGACATCGTTCACCTTGTCAAGGTCCTCATCCTTTGTCGAATTATATACACGGATCAGGACATTTCCGCCGCCGCGGTTGATGATGTCCTCCATCTTTGACCAGTGGAAGTGCATCGGGGAGTACTGTCCTTCTTTGATATACAGGAGTTTTTCCGCGTAGGATTTTGTATATTTGTCCTTCATTTTCAGGTTTCCGTTCCGGATCGTGATCAGGGAGAACCCGACTTTATCAAAATCCCCGAGACCGTAGTCTGTGATATCCCAGCCTAACATATTGTCACGGATCTCATCGTAATCATGTCCTTTTTCCTTCCACTCTTCCGGTGTGAAATTACAGAACGGCGGGATCGCAAATCGGTATTCCCTGATCATCTGTTCCATCTCTTTTAAAGCCGCGTTGATCTCACTGCGTTTCATACAAATGTCCTCCTGTCCCTTATATGCAGGAACGCCGATCCTTTCGGCCCGGCGTTCCATTGCGTTACATGTTTCAGTAACTGTCCGTCGCGCGGAAGCTACCGTTATTTTAATTCATTTTCGTGCCGGTTTCCAGTTTATTTTCCTGCCCGGCACCTTTTCTTTCATTCAGGGCCATCATTCATGCGCTGCACGAACTGTAACCATTGAAATTCTTTATCAGTTCGTAACTGTTCCGTACACAGTTACATCAGTTCTTTTTCAGAACAGATACGCCTGTATCGCTGACAGCGCCGCCGAGTTCTTCGCCCTCTAACGCTCTCACTGCTGCCTTAACGCCCTCTTTACCCATAATATCCGGGTTCTGAGCCATTGTGCAGAGGAGATATCCGTCATTGATGAGGTTCATGATCGCATCGGATTTATCGAAGCCAACGCCTACGATATCTGTCTTTCCGGATGCCTTGATCGCATTACCGGTACCAGTCGTGGAACCTTCGTTGCAGCCGAAGATGCCGACAACGCCCTGTGTGATGTAGTTCTCAGCGATGGTCTGGGACTTCGCTGCATCGCCTTCGCCGTACTGGGTCTCCATAAGTTCGTAGCCTTTTCCTTCAAATGCGGAGCGGAAACCAGCTTCTCTCTTGACTGTGGAATCTGTTGCTGCGTTTACGTTTACGATACCGATCTTACCGGATGTGATGCCTGCTGCCTCGAGAGCCTTGATCATCTCATCGCCTGCTGTCTTACCAGCTGCCTCGTTGTCTGTGGAGAAGGTTGCCTCTGCCTCTACGTTTGCCGGAGAGTCAACATACACGATCTTCACGCCTGTGGAAGCGGCTTCCTTTAATGCGGAAGAGATCGCGTCCGGGCCGTTTGCCGCTACGATGATCGCCTCATAGCCGCCTGCGACTGCGTTGTTCACGCACTCGATCTGCTGAGCATCATCCTTTGTGTTCGGGGACATGAAGCTTACGGTTACGCCAAGTGCCTTTGCCTCTGCCTGAGCGCCCTCATTTAAAGTTACCCAGTGCTGGTCGATGGAGTCCATGGTGATCAGCGCGATCTTCCAGTCCTTTGTTGCTGTCACGTCAGTTGTTCCTGCTGCATCCTCAGTGTTGCCTGCCTTGATGACAGAAACACCTGTATCCGTTACAAGACCGCCAAATGTCTCACCCTGAAGTGCGCGGACAGCTGCCTCAACACCGTCTCTACCCATGAGATCCGGGTTCTGAGCCATTGTGCAGAGAAGATATCCGTCATTGATAAGGTTCATGATCGCGTCGGATTTATCGAAGCCAACGCCGATGATGCCTGTATTGCCGGATGCCTTGATGGCATTACCGGTACCGGTCGTGGACCCCTCGTTGCAGCCGAAGATGCCGACAACACCCTGTGTGATGTAGTTCTCAGCGATGGTCTGGGACTTCGCTGCATCGCCTTCGCCGTACTGGGTCTCCATGAGCTCAAAGCCTTTTCCTTCGAATGCCTTACGGAATCCGGCTTCTCTCTTGACTGTGGAGTCTGTTGCTGCGTTTACATTTACAATACCGATCTTACCGGATGTGATGCCGGACTCTTCAAGAGCTTTGAGCATCTCTTTACCGGCTGTCTCACCAGCTGCCTCGTTATCGGTAGAGAAGGTTGCCTCTGCCTCCACGTTTGCCGGGGAGTCAACGTATACGATCTTAATGCCCGCGTCCTTTGCTTCCTTCAGTGCGGAAGAGATCGCGTCCGGGCCGTTTGCCGCTACGATGATCGCCTGATAGCCGCCTGCGACTGCGTTATTTACGCACTCGATCTGCTGAGCGTCATCCTTTGTGTTCGGGGACATAAAGCTTACAGTCACGCCGAGCTCTTTCGCCTCTTCCTGAGCACCCTCGTTTAAGGTTACCCAGTGCTGGTCGATGGAGTCCATGGTGATCAGCGCGATCTTATAATCGCCGACTTCTTTGGACGGAGCACCTGTGGTGGACTCTGCCTCTGCAGACGCAGCTGCGGATTCTGCAGGTTTCTGGCTGGAACAGCCGGTGATGCTGGCTGCCGCAAGGGCTGCACAGCTTAACAGTGCGAACAATCTCTTTTTCATAAAAATCCTCCTTAAGATTTTCTTATATGTAACTCCCGTATACCATGGGAGTTAGATATCCATGTAACGATATTTCCGGACCAGCATCCTGCTTATTCTCATGCAGGACCGCGGACCGACTGTTGCTGCAAAATGCCGCAGACACAAAACAGTTTTTTCTCTGTCTTATTTGGATGCTTTCTTTCCGAAGTTTCCGGAACGAACGACAACATCAAGAAGTACAGAGAATACAACGATGATACCGATGACAAGTCTCTGGATGCCGACCTGTGCACCGATCATGTTCAGACCATTCTCCAGTGTCTGCCATACAGCCGCACCGGCAAAGGTTCCGAGCAGAAGTCCTGTTCCGCCAAGCGGGGAGATGCCGCCGATAACACCGGCCGCAACGCCGTACATCTCGTACATGTTTCCTGCTTCCATGTTGCCCATTCCTGCCTGTGCGCAGAGGATATAACCAACGACACACGCGCAGACAGCACTTACCAGATATGCCTTAATTGTTGTATTTACAACATTCACACCGGACAGTTTCGCAGCATCCACGTTGGAGCCGATCGCGTAAATATGTCTTCCTGTGCGGGTCTTTGAGAGCAGGAAGAAGAAGATCAGAAAGATCACGAGAGCGATCCAGAAGGTGTTGTAAACACCAAGTGTCTTTCCATAGTAGAAGACGTTCTGGAACTTATCCCCTGCTTCCTTTCCGATACCTGTGGCGATGGCATCCGTGTTTCGGTTGTTGTTGACCATGTAGGCAACGCCTCGTGTCACGAACATGGTACCCAGGGTAGCGATGAACGGCGGAAGCTTGAACTTTCCGACTAACATTCCGTTGATCACTCCGGTAACCAGGCAGCACGCCATCGCAACCGCCATCGCAACGAACGGATTGACACCCATCGCCATCAGGGTTGCCGAGATCATGGCACTCATTCCGACCATGGAACCGATCGAGAGATCGATGTTTCCGGTGATCAGAAGATAGCTCTGTCCGACGCCGATCAGAAGGTACTTTGACATGGAACGCAGAAGGTTCATGACGTTCTGTCCTGCAAATACTTTACGGTCGATGAGACCGAATGCTACATAGATGATGATCAGTCCCGCGAATGCCGTGATGACCGCGCCCATTCCGCGTGTCCCCAGGATCCGCTTTACTGTACTCTGCTTCTTTTCATTCATTCTCCTGTCCTCCCTCAGCTAACCTGTTGTTTCTTCTCAAATTCGGTAGCGAACTTCAGAACCTCATTCTGGCTTGTCTCCTTCGCCATGACTTCGCCGGTGATCTTTCCGTCGCACATGACGATGACGCGGTCCGCGATTCCCAGGACTTCCGGCATCTCCGAGGAGACGAACATAACGGCAATGCCCTGTTTCTTTAACTGGTTCATCAGGTTGTAGATCTCGACCTTCGCGCCTACATCGATGCCTCGTGTCGGCTCATCGAAGATCACGACTCTGGAATTTCTCGCCAGCCACTTTCCGACAACCACTTTCTGCTGGTTTCCTCCGGAAAGATTGCCCGCGTTGACCTCCACCGTCGGGGTCTTGATCAGGAGGTCCTTCACCGCCTTCTCGCAGAGGTCGTCCTCCTTTTTACTGCTGATCACGCCGAGCTTGCTGCAGATGAGGTCCAGGTTCGGGAGTGCCAGGTTATGACGGATGCTGAGTTTCGTGCAGAGACCGTCTTTTTTCCGGTCCTCCGGCGCCAGTACGATCCCGGCTTTGATCGCGTCCATCGGACAGGTGATCTTCACTTCTTTTCCGTCCAGCCAGATCTCCCCGCTGGTCTTCGGGTCAACTCCGAAGATCGCTCTCGTTGTCTCGGTACGTCCCGCTCCCATCAGTCCCGCGAATCCGACGATCTCGCCCTCATAGAGGGAGAAATTGATGTCGCGGACGAGATGTCCGGCATTTAAGTTTTTCACCTCGAAGATCTTCTTTCCTTTCGGGCAGGAGACTCTCGGGAACTGTTCCTTGATCTCACGGCCGACCATGTTTGCGATGATCTGTTCCATCGTCATATCTGCGAAATTTCCGTCTGTGATATACTGACCGTCACGCATGATCGTCACCCGGTCCACGATGGCCTTCAGCTCCTCCAGACGATGGGAAATATAGACGATTCCGCAGCCGTCTGCCTTTAACTGGCGGATGATCCGGAAGAGCTCCTCGATCTCTTTTGCTGTCAGGGAAGAAGTCGGCTCATCCATGATCAGGATCTTCGCGTGGATCGAAAGTGCCTTCGCGATCTCGACCATCTGCTGTTTGGATACCGGAAGATCGCCGACGGTCTGTCTCGGGTCGATGTCGATCTTCAGATCTCCGAGGATCTTTGCCGCCTCTGCCTCCATCTCCCGGTCATTTAAGACGATCCCGTTGACCTTCTCTCTTCCGAGGAACATGTTTTCCGCAACCGATAAGTGGCGGCACATGTTTAACTCCTGGTGGATGATCGCAACACCGACGGCCTGTGCCTGCTTCGGTGTCAGATTGTCATATTCCGTTCCGAATATGGTCATCGTTCCGCTGTCTTTTGTATAAACACCGCTTAAGATCTTCATCAGTGTAGATTTTCCTGCTCCGTTCTCCCCGAGAAGCGCCATGACCTCTCCCGACCGGAGTTCGAAATTTACATGATCCAGGGCTTTGACGCCCGGGAATGTCTTGACGATGTCTTTCATTGAAACAATTACTTCGCCCATCTTCTCCCCCGCTTTCCAGTTTTTGTTTCTCGTTTGATCCGGTCTCCCGGGTCGTTTTATGTATGCGAAAATGTGCCATGCACATCCTTTTGTGGCTATATTTCTAATGTTTTTCCTGTAACTGCAGGGATTCCGGACAGTTACATTCTTTTTGTGGTTTCTCCGCAAATCCCGGCATTTTCATCTTTTACAGGTTCATGGCAACACAGAGTGCCGCGATATCTCCGATCGATTCCCCGAGTCCCGCCGGAACGATCCGGCAGATCTCTACGCCCGGTTTCAGTGCTTCTTTCCTGATCTTTTCTTCCATGGAAGCTCTCAGATACTTCTCCGCCCGGACGAAAATACTTCCGATGACGATCACCTCCGGATTTAAAAGGTCGATCAGGATCGCCAGCATGCTTCCAAGATGTTCTCCTGTCTGCGCCCAGATCTGCAACGTCTCCGGATCTCCTTCTTCCGCCCGTTTTCCTAGCTCCGCCGCGGTTCCTTTTCCGTACTGGGCGATCCCGCCGCCGCTCACATATCCTTCGTACGAGCCGGACTTTCCGTAGCCAACGTGTCCATCCTCAAAAAGCCGTACATGACCGATCTCCCCGGCCAGCCCGCATGTTCCTTCGTAGAGCTTTCCGTTTAAGATCAGCCCCGCGCCGATCCCGGTCCCGAAGGTAAGAAAGATCATGTTCTCCGCGCCTTTTCCGGCTCCGAACTGCCATTCCGCCACGGCACAGGCATCCGCATCATTTCTTAAATATGCCGGAAGTCCGAACCGCTCCGTCAGCATATCCGTGATCGGAACTTCGTCCCATCCCGGAAGATTCGGAGGTCCCAGGATCACACCCGTCCTGCTGTTTAACGGTCCGCCGCAGCTGACGCCGATCGCTTTCGTCTGATCTGTTTTCAGATCCGCAACGCTCTGAAAGATCATTTCCAGAGTTTCTCCCTTCGTTGTCGTCGCGAATCGCTTCTTTTCAAGGATCGTTCCGTTCTCGTCTCCACGAACGATGGCTGTTTTCGTCCCGCCGATATCGATTCCTATGTACTCGTTCATATAGACCTCCCCTGTTAGTTCCATCTTACATGAAAAATGTCCCCCGTAACAGAGGACAATCCTACGGTTATGGGGGACAATATTTTGATGTATACAACAGGACGGGGCAGCTCCAATCCTACCTCACAATTCTCTTAAACTCACTCTTCTCATACACTGCCGCCACCTTCCCCTGCTCCACGACGAGCAGTCGGTCCGAGATATCAAGCGTATCGGAGATACTCGCGGTGATCATGAGTATCGCCGTCCCCTGTTTCTGGATCTGGCGCAGCACATTTAAAATTCTCATGCGGCAGAACATGTCGCCCTTTGCGAGCGGCTGGATGCAGACCATGATCCGCGGACGCAGAAGATTCATCTTATGATAGAGCAGGGCAAACTGGTCTTCCTGCGGAATATCGCGCACACAGGGCGCGTCGATCACCGGCCCCACGAGCGGCAGATATTCTGAATGGATGCTCCTATAGATCTTCCCCGGAATCAGGCTTTTTTTGAGTTTCCGGTCCAGGAGAAATGTCAGGTTCTCCATGTAGCTCCCATCCAGAAACAGCAGCCGGTTTACCCCGTCCGCCGGAATTACGGCGATCCCCTCATCGAGATAATCCGCCGCTTTTTTCTGCGTGTAGGTCACATGTTCCACTGTGATCCATCCTGATCTGCACCGCTTCTTCCCGGTCATCAGATCCATCATGTCCCCTGCGATCTTATTCTCCTTGTCGAGGATCGTCATACACTCACCGCGGTGCAGGATGAAGCGAAGACCATTTAAATTTCCGACTCCCACGGTGTGAAAGTGCAGGATCCCGTCATCCTCAGCATCCTGATCATTCTCCGTGGACATGATCTTCCATTCTGAGATGTACGGTGCCATCTTTTCGTCCGTCATCTCATCCCGCTCAAAGACCTTGTAGATGTGACCGTCCGAAAAAAGTGCGGTCCGGTCCGCGATCTTAAAGAGCTCCTGGTGGTGGTTTCCCACATAGAGCACGGAGATCCCCTCTTTCCGGATCTTCTTTAACATCTGCTGGAACTCGAAGAGCTCATACTGGCTCAGATAGTTCGCCGGGTTGTCCACGATAATGAGATGACAGCCCGAAAGCAGCGCCTTTCCGAGCTCCACAAAGCATCTCTCAAGCTCTGTCAGGTTCTCCACTCTCTTTTCCAGGTCCACTTTCAGCCCTTTTTCCTCAAAAAAGCGGACCGCCTGGCTGAAGATCACCTGCTCATTGATAAAATATTTCCGGAAACCTTCCCGCAGGATAAAAAGGTTGTCCACAACGCTGAGTCCCTGCACGAGATGGCTCTTCTGCTCGATCAGCGCCACCTTGTTGGACTCGCCGCTGCTGTAGGCGTAGCTATTTACAACGTTTCCGTCATACCACACGGATCCCAGGCTGATCGGATCGTTCCGGCAGATCAGATCCACCATCTCTTTCTGGCCTTTCCGGTTCCGAGCCACCAGGCCAACGATCTCCCCGGCAAACATCTGAAATTCCAGATCATCCAGGAGCAGCTCTCCGTCCCGTTCAAGATCGACATGCGATATCCGAAGAAGTTCTTTTCTCATCGCCATCCTCCCTGACGATCCCCGTTGCGCACCAGCGGAAGCTCCACTATGACATCAGTTCCGATCCCCTCTTTGCTGTAGACATGGATTCCGTACTCCTCGCCGAAGAGGAGCCTGATCCGCCTGTTCACGTTCACCACCGCGATCCCGCCGCGGGCCGGCTTCTTCTCCTCCTCTTTTTCCGGGACATCTGTCTCCACATCAAGACGGCGCAGTTTTTCATTCAGTTCCTTCAGTTTTTCGTCCGTCATTCCGCGCCCATCATCGGAAATCCTGATGTAGAGCCGTTCCTCACTCGCACTGATCCGGATCACAAGATGACCTTTTCCGATCTTTCGCTCGATCCCGTGGTAGATGGAATTTTCCACGATCGGCTGCAGTGTCAGCTTCGGAAGTTTGCACTGCAGAAAATCCATCTCCGTGAAATCGTCGTCCGGATCCCGGTCATACTGGATCTTCAGGTCCAGTTTGGAACCGAATCGGAACTGTTGAATATAGTAGTAATTCTCGATATTGGCAAGTTCGTCCTCCAGCGTCACGAGATTTTCCAGGTTTGAGATCGTGTAGCGGAAGAAGGTCGCCAGCGCCTCCGTCATCTCCGCGATGCTGTCCAGCCCCGCGATCAGCGCCTCACTCCGGATCCCCTCCAGCGTGTTGTAGAGGAAATGGGGATTGATCTGGTTCTGAAGCGCCAGATACTCCGCCTGTTTCTTCGAGATCGCGATCAGGTTGTTCCGGTCGATGATCTCGTTCAGGCGCAGGACTGCCTGCTCACTCTCCGTTGAAAACGGATAGCGGACCTTAAAAAGGTCCTCCATGACATAGCCCATGACAAACTGCTCATAGATCTTCCGAGTCTCCCGGTATGGGATCAGCACCGTCCGGTAGACGATCACCGCCAGAGCAGCGGAAAGCGCCGTAAATACAGCCGGGACCATCAGGGACTGCATTTCCCGGATGCACACCACCCACATTCTCACGAGGAATGCCCCGATCAGCCCGGCTGCGAGAAGTGCACACCATTTGATCCGGACGGACAGGTAATTTTTCTCATCGGTATATTTCTTCTCCATCATGAGTACAGCTTTCTGTATTCCTTGGGCTTTAAGCCCGCATATTTTGTAAAGGTCTTCGTGAAATACCGCACATCGCTGTAACCGACCTTCCCGCAGATATCGGCCACCGTGTCATTTGTCTCCTTTAAGAGCTTTTTTGCCATGTCCATGCGAACCTTCGAGAGGTATTCCAGAAACGTCATCCCCGTATCCTTTTTAAAGATCGTGCTAAGGTATGTCGGGGAGAGATCCACAACCTGACTGAGTTCTTCCAGCGTCAGCGGCTCTCCAAAATGTTCTTCCACATACTTTTTCACCACGCGGATCGGGCGGTTTTCGTCCTGCCGCTTTAACCTTGCTGCCTTCTCATAGGAGGTCGTGATCCGTCTCGTCAGATAATCGAAAAGCTCCGCCGCATCTGCACAGTTGTCGGCACTGACGCTGAAGTTCTCCATAAAGTTCTCTTCCACCGGAAGGCGGTACTTTTTCATAAAAAACAGGTACTGGTTGCAGATCTCCTTCGTCATCTGAAGGATCTCATGACCGCTGATCTCCTTTTCAGCCAGCATTTTCGTCTTCAGATAGATCAGTTCTTCCCGCACTGCAAAGGAATCCAGACTCTCGAGCGTGTGGGCGATCCGGTCATTAAACTTTGCGAAGCTCTCACTGTCCGCGAAGGACTCCCCGCTTTCGATCTTTCCTTCCATCAGCTTTCCCGTTCCTGCGAGCAGCCGCTCCTCGATGAGGAGTCTGGCATTTTTCAAGGAACTGCCGATCTCCGGGAGACTTTCCACGCCCTCTCCGAGTGCCAGCGTCACCGACAGGTTCTTTAAAATATCCCCCTGGACCCGAATCTCCGAGAGCAGGGCTTTCATCTGTCTCCGGATCTGCATCCGGTCCTCTGCGTCATAATTTAACAGAAAGAAATGGAATCCGTTGAGCTCCGTATTCTCTGTCTCCATGACATAGTCTTTTAAAAATCTTTCCGCCGCAGACTGGACTTTCTCCGCCATAAACTGGACATTCTGCTCCTCGTCGCAGACACGCCCATCCAGTTTTAAGATGGCGATGCAGAATTCCCCCGGCTCAAAACGATAGTGAAATTCCCGGTTAATCTCCAAAAGCGGCTGCGACAGGGTCTCCTTATTTCTTCTCCCCACAAGATCCTGTAAAAAGGCCTGTCTCAGGTTCTTCTCATCGCTTCTGATCGCCAGTCTGGTCTTCTCCTCCTGGCTCAGCTGTTCCGTCTGTGCCCGGAAACGGGTGCTGAGGCGTTTTAATGTCTCCGTCAGCTCGTCCTTTTTTATCGGTTTTAAGAGATACGCATTCACCCCGTACCGGATCGCCATCTGCGCGTATTCAAAATGGCGGTAACCGCTAATGATCACAAACTCTGCCTTCGGAGCTTCCTCTTTTCCCAGCCGGATCAGGTCCAGCCCGTCATATCCCGGCATCCGGATATCCGTGATCACGATATCCGGGTAAAATTCTTTTATTTTTTCCAACGCCTCGATCCCGTTCTCGGCAACTGCGACAACCTCCATCCCAAGCGCATCCCAGTCCACAAGCTTCTCGATCAGCTGGCACACCTTGCTCTCGTCGTCGGCGATCAGTACTCTCAGCATCCGCAATTCCCCCCTGTTTCCCCCGAAAGTAATATAATTTCATTGTACCCCGCATGGGACATTTCCGTCAACCCATATGAATTACTGCCCTTTGCGTTTTTGGTCAGACCTTTTATTTCCACTTGACTTCCCCCACAACATCTGGTATATATAGCTTATACCGATCATATGACTGACGGATAAGTGGATAAACCACGTGAAGTATGATCGAAGAAAGCCGACCGTCTGGGCAATCATAGCGCAGACCGTGGGCTGTTTTTTTGCCCTTTTGTCTGATGGCGCATTCTGCGCCGTGCTGTGATTCTGTAACAGCTGAGATCTCCCTAAAGAGAAAATTTCCCATATGACAGATTTTGATAATGATTCTCATTTAAAGTATTGTTTTTTCCTGTCACGATCTGTTATAATGGCGAAGCATTTCTTCACAACCGAAGATTTCAGAATGATCCCTTTTTAACAATATGTAATAGTAATGGAAACAAGGAGGAACCACCATGTCTGAACAGAATACCAGAAACGGAAACGCTGATGTTTTCAAAAAAGCCTGGAGAGGATTCCAGGGCGCAAAATGGACCGACGAGGTCAATGTCCGCGAATTCATCCAGAATAACTATACCCAGTACGACGGAACCGAGGATTTCCTTGCAGCTCCGACCGAAGCTACCGATAAACTCTGGGGGCGTCTTCAGGAGCTCCAGAAAGAGGAGCGCAAAAAAGGCGGCGTCTTAGAGTGCGAGACTGAGATCGTGTCCAGCCTGACCTCCTACGGCCCGGGCTACATCGACGAAAGCTTAAAGGATCTCGAGACCATCGTCGGACTCCAGACAGACAAGCCGTTAAAGCGTGCCTTCATGCCTTACGGCGGAATCAAAATGGCTGAGGAAGCAGCCGAGACCTACGGCTACAAGGTAAATGAGAAGTTCCACAAGATCTTCACGGAGTACCACAAGACACACAATCAGGCAGTCTTTGACGCTTACACACCGGAGATGAAAGCTGCCCGCCACTGCCATATCGTAACCGGTCTTCCGGACACCTACGGCCGCGGACGTATCGTCGGTGACTACCGCCGCGTGGCCCTCTACGGTATCGACTTCCTGATCGAAGAAAAAAAGAAAGACCTGGATCTCTGTGGAAACGGCGCAATGTACGATGAGATCATCCGCCAGAGAGAGGAGATCGCAGAGCAGATCCGTGCCTTAAAGGGCATGAAAGAGATGGCAAAGATCTACGGCTATGACATTTCCGCTCCGGCAACAAACGCAAAAGAGGCGATCCAGTGGCTTTATTTCGGCTATCTTGCCGCTGTTAAGACTCAGAACGGCGCAGCTATGAGTGTCGGACGTATCTCTACCTTTATCGATATCTACGTAAACCGTGACCTCGAGGAAGGTACACTTACCGAGTCCCAGGCACAGGAGCTGATCGACCATATGACCATGAAGTTCCGTATGGTGAAGTTCGCAAGAATCCCGTCCTACAACCAGCTCTTCTCCGGCGATCCGGTTTGGGCGACACTGGAAGTTGCAGGTCTCGGACAGGACGGACGTCACATGGTAACAAAGACAGACTTCCGTTTCCTCCATACTTTAGAGAACATGGGCCCGTCCCCGGAGCCGAACCTGACTGTACTTTACTCCTCCCGTCTCCCGGAGAATTTCAAGAAGTACGCGGCAAAGATCTCCGTTGACACATCCTCGATCCAGTATGAGAATGATGATGTGATGCGTCCGGTATGGGGCGATGACTACAGCATCTGCTGCTGCGTATCCGCTACCCAGACAGGTAAGGAGATGCAGTTCTTCGGTGCCCGCGCAAACCTTGCAAAGTGCCTGCTCTACGCGATCAACGGCGGTAAAGACGAGAAGTACAAGACAAAGGACGGAAAGCCGATGCAGGCTGGTCCGGAGTACGCACCGATCACCTCCGAGTATCTTGATTATGACGAGGTGATGCATAAGTATGACCTGATGATGGACTGGCTGGCAGGAATCTATGTAAACATCCTGAACCTGATCCAGTATATGCACGATAAATATTACTATGAGGCAGCCGAGATGGCTCTCATCGATACCGATGTACGGCGTACCTTCGCAACCGGTATCGCAGGCTTCTCCCACGTGGTAGACTCCCTCTCTGCGATCAAGTACGCAAAGGTAAAGGTTGTCCGCGACGAGAACGGTATGGCGACAAGCTTCGTAACAGAGGGTGATTTCCCGCGTTACGGAAACGATGATGACCGTGCGGATGATATCGCAGTTTGGCTGTTAAAGACATTCTTAAAGAAGGTTAAGAAGTACCACACCTACAGAAATTCCGAGCCGACTACTTCGATCCTTACGATCACATCCAATGTGGTTTACGGTAAGGCAACAGGCGCTCTCCCGGATGGCCGTGCAGCGTTCACACCGTTCGCACCGGGCGCAACTCCGTCCTACGGCGCTGAGCAGAATGGTCTTCTTGCTTCCTTGAACTCCGTTGCAAAGCTTCCGTATGAGTACGCTCTCGACGGAATCTCCAACACCGAGACGATCGCTCCGGGTGCTCTCGGACATTCTGAGGACGAGAGAACGAACAACCTCGTTCATGTTCTCGACGGATACTTTGACCAGGGCGCTCATCACCTCAACGTGAATGTCTTCGGTCTTGATAAGTTAAAAGACGCGATGGAACATCCGGAGAAACCGGAGTATGCAAACTTCACGATCCGCGTTTCCGGTTATGCTGTTAAATTCATTGATCTGACAAGAGAGCAGCAGCTGGATGTCATTGCAAGAACTTGCCATGAGGCAATGTAAAAAAATATATTTCTTCTTAAAATGAGTCAGGATATACCTCGCAGGTCTGACTGTTACCACATCAGTCTCTGTGAACATGGACTTCGACTCACATAACAAAAATCAGCCGGGAACCTGATGTTCCTGGCTGATCTTAGATTATGAATGATATACCCGCACCGCACTTTTTGAATACACCGATCGATCGAATCATCGAGAAAGGAATCTGATATGGAAACAACAGGCTACATTCACTCCATCGACAGTTTTGGCTCCGTAGACGGTCCCGGCGTCCGCTTTGTGACATTTCTTCAGGGCTGCCATATGCGGTGCCGGTACTGCCATAACCCGGACACCTGGAAATTGGCCGGAAACCGCGCGGATGCCTGTCCTCAGTCCGGCGATCCTGCCTCTGCCGCTTCCGGCTGCAATTATAAAGAAATGACCCCGTCCGCCCTCTTAAAGCAGGCACTTCGCTATAAACGCTACTGGGGAAAAGAAGGCGGGATCACTGTCAGCGGCGGCGAACCGCTCTTACAGCTCGATTTCATGACGGAGCTTTTCCGCCTTGCAAAAGAAAACGGTGTCGGCACGGTGCTTGACACCGCGGGACAGCCGTTTACAAGAACAGAACCATTTTTCTCAAAACTTTCGTCTCTCATGGAGAACACGGACCTTGTGATGCTCGACTTAAAACACATCGATCCGGAAAAACACCGCGCGCTCACCGGTCACACCAACGAGAACATCCTGGACTTCGCCAGATACTTAAACGAGATCGGCAAACCCATATGGGTCCGCCACGTCCTCGTCCCAGGCGTGACCGACGATGAAGAAAACCTTCGCGGTATCCGCGCGTTTTTAGACACACTGTCCAACGTGAAAAAGGTGGAAGTTCTCCCGTACCATACGCTCGGGATCTACAAATGGGAGTCACTCGGCATCCCGTATACCTTGAAAGATGTGGATCCACCGACGGCGGAATCGGTGAAGCGGGCGGAGGAGATTTTGGGGTGCTAGCCTGCCAGCTCCCCAAGCTTCCCAAGAATCTCCTTCGCCTTCTCGATCATCGGCTCGCAGTTCTTGTTTTTCTTTCCTTTTTCCTGGTAGAACAGGACCGGTTTCTCGCCGCCCTGGGCGAAGCGGAGAGCGGTCTTGTACTCTGCGATCAGCGCCGGGATCTTTGTGACATCGAGTTTCGCCTTCGGGTAGAGCTCGATCCGGATCTCCTGGGTGTTGATGTCCACCTCGGTCACGTAGGCGCGGTGCGCCATCGCCTTTAACTCCGCAACCCGGAGCAGATTGTCCACGGATTTCGGAATATCGCCGAACCGGTCGATCAGTTCATCCTGCATATCCATATACTCGTCGTCCGTCTCGATGGCGGAAATTCTCTTGTATACATCTAATTTCAGATACTCATTCTTGATATATCCATCCGGAATAAACGCGTCGATATCGCAGTCCACGACCGTCTCAAACGTCTCCTCTTCCTCCTGTCCGCCCTTCAGAGCGATGACTGCCTCATTGAGCATCTTGCAGTAGAGGTCGTATCCGACCGCCTCCATGTGCCCATGCTGCTCCGCGCCGAGGATATTTCCCGCACCGCGGATCTCAAGGTCCCGCATCGCGATCTTGATGCCTGAGCCGAGCTCCGTGAACTCGCGGATCGCCTGGAGACGCTTTTCTGCGTCCTCCTTCAGCATCTTATCGCGCTTGTACATGAGGAACGCGTAGGATGTCCGATTCGAACGCCCGATCCGCCCGCGGATCTGGTAAAGCTGGGAGAGGCCCAGCCGGTCCGCATCCTGGATGATCATCGTGTTCGCATTCGGGATATCGAGTCCCGTCTCGATGATTGTTGTGGAGACGAGCACGTCAATGTCACCGTTGATGAAATCCAGCATGATCTTCTCGAGCTGGTGCTCATTCATCTGACCATGTGCGAATGCCACATTTGCCTCCGGAACAAGCGACGCCACATGGTTTGCGACCTCGTCGATGTTATTGACACGATTGTATACATAGTACACCTGACCGCCGCGGCCGAGCTCCCTGTGGATCGCCTCGCGGATCATCTCGTCATTGTACTCCATGACGTACGTCTGGATCGGAACACGGTCCACCGGCGGCTCCTCGAGAACGCTCATGTCGCGGATCCCGATAAGGCTCATATGAAGAGTTCTCGGAATCGGCGTTGCTGTCAGGGTCAGAACGTCCACATTCTGCTTCATCTGCTTGATCTTTTCCTTATGAGTCACACCGAACCGCTGCTCCTCATCAACGATCAAAAGTCCAAGGTTCTTAAACTGCACATCCTTTGACAGGACTCTGTGTGTGCCGACAATAATATCCACATACCCCTTTTTCAGTCCTTCTACCGTCTTCTTCATCTCTCCCGGCGTCCGGAACCGCGACATCATGTCCACGCGGACCGGGAAATCCTTCATTCTCTGGACGAACGTATTGTAGATCTGCTGCGCCAGGATTGTTGTCGGGACCAGGTACACGACCTGTTTTCCTTCCTGCACCGCCTTGAACGCCGCGCGGAGTGCGATCTCCGTCTTTCCGTAACCGACATCCCCGCAGATCAGGCGGTCCATGATCTTCTTGCTCTCCATGTCCCGCTTCGTATCGTCGATCGCGGTGAGCTGGTCATCCGTCTCATCGTACGGGAACATCTCCTCGAATTCCTTCTGCCAGACCGTATCTGGTCCATACTGGAATCCTTCTGCATCCTGTCTCGCCGCATAGAGCTGCACGAGCTCCTTCGCGATCTCGCGGACTGCCGTGCGGACCTTCGTCTTCGTCTTCGTCCACTCGGTTCCGCCAAGCTTATTTAACTTCGGGACCTTCGCGTCAGCCCCCGCATACTTCTGGATCCCCTCCAGACGGGTCGCCGGAAGATAGAGGTTTCCGCCGTCCCCGTACTCGACCTTGATGTAGTCTTTGATGACATGGTCCTGCTCGATCTTCTCGATTCCCTTGTAGATTCCGAGACCATGGCTCTCATGCACCACATAGTCACCGACAGAGAGTTCGGAGAAGCTGCTGATCTTCTTTCCTTCGTAATTATATTTTTTCCGCTTTTTCTTCCGTTTTTCCACGCCGAACATGTCGCCCTCGGTGATGACGACGAACTTGATCAGCGGGTACTCAAAGCCCTTATGGAGTTTTCCGTAGGTGACCATGATCTCCCCCGGAGCGACCGGCTGTCCCGGGTCTTCCGGACAGAACGCCCGCAGGTCATACTCCCTTAGATCCCCCGCAAGACGGCTCGCTCTGGTCCTCGACGCAGAGAGGAGAACAACGCGGTATCCGTCCTTCTTCCATCTCGTCAGGTCCTTGATCAGGATCTCGAAGCTGTTCTGGTAGGAATTTAAGTTCTTTCCGGTCAGGCTGTACTTCGCCTTCGGAGTCATGCCGGGGAGTCTCTGGTCGAGTCCGGTCATGAAGATCGTGTGCGGCGTGTGCGCGTCCGCCAGGATCGTTTTCGAGGAAAACAGGAGGTCCGCCTGCCCCGGCAGGATATAGCCCTGCTCCAGGCGATGGGACATACTCTCCCGGAATTCCGTCTCGACGGTCTCCGCTTTTTCTTTCATGCGCTGGGGTTCATCTAAGAGCAGGGCGAGTCCTGTGTATTCCTTTTCTGTGCCCGCTGCTATCCTATTTGAGTCACCGACAGCTTTTTTCCCTGTCCCCCCTGCCTTTTGTTCTGACATTCCGCTCTCTGCAGCTTTTGCCGTTTTCTTGTCAGTCTCCTCTCCCGTTTTTACCTCAGAATGCGTGCAAACAGCTCTGTTTCCCACATCTTTCATGTAATCCAGAAATGACACCGTGTCCTTACAGAAATACCGGATATACGCATCCAATGTCTGCACATCGAATCCCTCTCTCAAGGATTCCACAAGCTCTCCGACGGCCCGCCGGATCCGCGTCGCCTCCTCCGGCTTTTTCTGGTCGCGGAAGGTCTTTTCCTGCTTCTTTCCCTCTGACTCCAGGCGCAGGATCCCATCCTCTATATGTTCCTTCGTGAGGATCAGTTCTGCTGCCGGGTAGATCGTGACCTCGTCCATCTGCTGGATCGAGCGCTGGCTCTCGGCATCAAACGAGCGGATCGAGTCCACCTCGTCTCCCCAGAGTTCGATCCGGACCGGGACCTCCTCCGTAAGCGGAAAGACATCGAGAATTCCACCGCGGACCGAAAACTGTCCCATTCCATCGACCTGTCCCATCCGCTCATATCCCATGTTCGTGAGCTGTGTCTTGATCTTCTCGATATCGAGCGTCTGTCCCGCCATGATGTTCAGGCAGCTCTCCCTGATCATGGAAAGCGGCAGAAGATGATCCATGAGACCGTCCACGGTCGTCACGACAACGCCGCCTTCGTCCTCCAAAAGGTGTTTAAACACCTGCATCCGCTGTCTTGTGAGAAGATTTCCGTGGATATCAGAGCTGTAAAACAGAAGGTCTCTTGCCGGGTACAGCCATGTATTCGGCTCAAAATAGCTGAAATCATCATAGATCTCCTTCGCCCGGTTGTCATCGTACGTCACGACAAGGCGCCACGGATGTTCCTTCGAGAGTTCATACATGACATGAACTTTCTGGGAATCTGTCACGCCGCTGACCTGGATCGGACCTTTTCCTTTATCCATATCCTGTTTCATATCGGTATACTCCGCCAGCTCCGCGAGCGGATTTGCAAAAACTTCAGCCATGGTTCCTCCTGTTTTTATTCGTTTCCTGTCCGATCATATTTCTGATTCTATTCCAGTTAGTGTGCATAGGCATTCTCCGCACGCACACTGCGGCAAAATTTTGCCAATACTTCTTTTATTTTTCTTCTTTCTTCCGGTTATGATCATTCATCGCCTGCGCGATCCCGACATTCACGATCTCGCAGACTGCGTCGGCCGCTTCCTTCACGGCGTCATCCATCGTCGCCTGCTCTTCCTTTGAGAAGTGTCCGAGCACATAATCTGCAAGATCCATTCTCGCTGGTTTCTCACCGACTCCGACCTTCACGCGCGGGAATTCCTGGGTTCCGAGATGTGCGATGATGCTCTTGATCCCGTTGTGACCGCCGGCACTTCCCTTTGCGCGGATCCTTAACTGACCCGGAGCCAGACTGATATCATCGTACACGATCAGGATATCTTCCGGATCCACCTTATAATAATCGGCCGCCGCGCGGATACTCTCCCCGCTGGAGTTCATATACGTCTGCGGCTTCATGAGAATGACCTTCTCCCCGCCGATCACGCCTTTTCCGCAGAGCGCCTTGTGCTTTTTCTCTGAAATGTCCGCCCCGATCTTCTCCGCCAGAGCATCCATCACCATAAAACCTGCATTGTGTCTTGTATTTTCATATTCCTTTCCCGGGTTTCCGAGACCTGCAATTATTAACATTTTTATCTCCTTTTCGAATTTCCGCTGACCGCCAGGTATTCCCTTCCACGGTCAAAACGGAATCTGATTTTTCTAAATCGCAACGCATTTAAGGGGCCTTTTTCCAAAGTCCCCTGATTTCTACATTTTATCAGTTTTGAACGTCCAGTGCAAGAGGCAGTTATGACAAGAATCTGCCGCCAGCAACTCCGTCATGACACCCATTCCGTCCATGATCACAGCTGTTAGCGGCAGATTCTTTTATATCCTATACTCGTTTTTCATACTCCGGCAGATACCCCCTGATGTACCGTCCGAATCGTGCGGGATTTGCGCTTTTGCGCTCATCCCTTGTGCATTCCGTGTCATGGAATGTATCTATTCATAGATTACCATATTTTCAGAATTCATGCAATCCTTTTCAGGAAACACATACACTTGCGTTTACAGTAACTATCCTTCACAGACATTCGACTTGAATTTTCGACATAAAATCAATTGTTTTTTCATTCCTGTATCTACGTGCTTTTTCTGTATCCGTAATTTAACCGACACTTTATTTATTTTTCCAATGCTCCGTATGCAGCAGCATATGTGCCTTGTGGGACATCGGTTTTCCGAAGAAATCGCTGTAGATCTCCTTGATATCCGGGTTTTCATGCGAATACCGGAGTTCTGATTCCGCATCCAGTTCGTATAACTTCTTTCCGCGCGCAAACGCCAGCTCCTCGCCGTCGTGAATCGGCTGTCCGCCGCCGCCGACACAGCCGCCCGGGCATGCCATGACTTCGACAAAGTCGTAGTGGACTTCCCCGCGCTCGATCTGCTGCAGCAGTCTTCTCGTATTTCCAAGGCCGCTGACTGCTGCGGTGCGCAGCTTAATGTCGCCGATCGCAAACTCCGCTTCCTGGACTCCTGCGTTTTCCTGGAATCCTTCACTGCGGACCGCACGGAACGCGTCTGCCGGCGGATTCTCGCCCTTTAAGGTGAAATATGCGGTGCGCAGGGCTGCTTCCATAACGCCGCCGGTCGCGCCGAAGATCACACCGGCGCCGGTTCCCGCGTGCATCGGGCTGTCGCCCGAAATCTCGACCAGTGTATCCGGACGGATATGGGCGGAGCGGATCATCTTCACGAGTTCTCTCGTCGTGAGAACCGCATCGACGTCATGTCCGGCATACTCCCCGTAGAAGAGGTCCATCTCACGCTCGCCTTTTTTTGCCACGCAGGGCATGATGGAGAGCGTAAAGATCTGATCCGGGGAAACTCCGAGTTTTTCCGCAAAATATGTCTTCATGACCGCACCGAACATCTGCTGCGGGGATTTCGCCGTGGAGAGATAGTTCACCATATACGGAAACTGGCTCTTCGCAAATCGAACCCAGCCAGGGCAGCATGAGGTGAACATCGGACGGTCTTTCAGTTCGCCGCTTGTGAAACGGCTGATAAACTCCGTGCTCTCCTCCATGATCGTGAGATCCGCGGAAAATACCGTATCAAACGCGTAATCGACGCCCATTCTCTTTAATGCGTCGAAGATCTTTCCGACCGGAGCGTCCGCGCCGGAGAGTCCAAGTTCCTCTCCCCAGGCCGTGCGGACCGCCGGGGCAACCTGCGCCACAACGATCTTCTCTTTATTTTCGATCGCTTCCCAGACTTTTTCCGTATCGTCGCGCTCCGAGAGGGCGCCGACCGGACAGTGGGTGATACACTGACCGCAGAGAGCGCAGTTCGCTTCCCCGATCGTCTTATGTCCTGCGACATTCACGGTCGTTCTGGAACCGGTTCCTTCCACATCCCAGATTCCAAGACCCTGGATCTTGTCGCAGACCTGCACGCAGCGCATACACTTGATGCACTTCGCGGAATTGCGGATCAGCGGGAAATTCTTATCCCACGGCTGATATTCCGGTTCCTGCTTAAACGGGATTTCCAGAATATTCAGATCATATGCCACCTGCTGCAGACCACAGTTTCCGTTTCTCGGACAGACCACGCAGCGGTTATCATGCTGGGACAGCAGCAGCTGGACCGTATTTCTTCTGTGATTCCGGACCTTCGGGCTGTTCGTATGGATGACCATGCCTTCCTTCACGAGATTGTTGCAGGAGGTGATCAGTTTTTCCTTTCCTTCCAGCTCCACAACGCAGACTCTGCAGGCCGCGATCTCGTTGATCCCCTTTAAATAGCAGAGCTTCGGGATCGGGATCCCATTCTTCTCGGCAGCTTCCATGATCGTAATATTTTCCTCTGCCGAAATCTTTTTTCCGTCGATCGTAATATTTACCATAATGTACTCCTGCCTCCTTTAAAGATTCCGTATCCGAAATGATCACAGCGCAGGCACCGTCCGGCTTCCTGCTTCGCCTCCTTCTCGGTCATGCACTTCTCGACTGCCTCGAAATCACAGACACGCTCGCCTGCTTCCCGCTCCATTAAGTTCACACGTCCGCACGGAGTCTTGTCCTTTAAGCTCGCCTCCGGAATTTCCACTCCGCTCGTGATCTCGTGGTGGTAACCTAGGTATTCATCGATGTTCGCCGCAACAACCTTCGCTGCTGCGATCGCTTTAATTACAGATGCCGGACCGCTTGAGCAGTCGCCGCCCGCGAAGACGCCCGGCATGTTTTCAAATGCACCGCTCTTTAATGTCACGATCTTTCCGCGGGATACCGGGATCCCGGCTTTCTCGAAATGTCCGGACTCGATATCCTGTCCGATCGCCTTGATCAGGACATCGCACGGGATGTAGACATCCGGCTCTCCGGTCGGCTTCACGCTGGCGCGGCCGTCCCTGATCGCGCTGATCATCTGCGGGGTCGCGTAGATGCCATGGATCTTATGGTCTTCTCCGACATCCAGAGAAGCCGGGGCCTTTAAAGTCACGATCTCGATCCCCTCCGCGATCGCGCCCTCGATCTCACCCGGCAGCGCCGTCATATCGTTTCTCCGTCTTCTATATAAAATGCTGACTTTCTTCGCTCCAAGTCGTTTTGCCGTGCGGACTGCATCCATGGACACGTTTCCGCCGCCGATGACAACGACTTCCTTTCCGGTCAGGTCGATGATCTCGTCTTTTCCGACACTCCGCAGGAACTGTACCGCGGAGAGAACGCCGTCCGCGTCCTCACCCGGAAGTCCAAGCTTCTTATCCGTGCTGGCGCCGATCGTGATGAGCACCGCGTCATACTGTTCCTGCAGTTCCTGGATCGTGATGTCCACACCGATCTTTAAGCCATATTTTACTTCCACGCCGGTCTTTAAGATCGCGTTGATATCGTCATCCAGCCGATCTTTCGGGAGACGATAGTTCGGGATCCCGTACCGCAGCATACCGCCGAGCTTCGGCAGCATCTCGTACACGGTCGTCTGATGTCCCATGAGCTGTAAGTAGTAAGCAGCACTTAAACCTCCCGGACCGCCGCCGAGGACAGCGACCTTTTTCCCGGTCGACGGAGCACATTTCGGCGGATCCACAACACCCGCGTAATCTGCCGCGAACCGTTTCAGTCCCCGGATATTGACCGCATCGTCGACCATGTTTCTCCGGCATCTCGCCTCACACGGATGCTCACAGATAAAACCGCAGGTCGTCGGGAACGGGTTGTCCTTCCGGATCAGACGGATCGCATCGGCATATCTTCCTTCTTCCACGAGCGCCACATAACCCGGAATGTCCACATGGGCCGGACAGATCGCGACACACGGGACCGGCTGGTTGTATGTACAGGTACAGCGGCCGTTCTTGATGTGCTCCACATAGTCATCTCGGTAGCCGATCAGCCCCTTATAGACCATGTTCGCCGCCTCATAGCCGATCGCACAGTCCGCGGAATCCATGATGGAAAGCGCCGTCTTCTCCATGAGATCCAGCGTATCCATTGTCGCTTTTCCGTTTAATACGTCACGGATCAGCTGGTTTAACTGCCCGAGACCGATCCGGCACGGAACGCATTTTCCGCACGTCTGCGCGTGGCAGAGCTCCAGAAACGCTCTCGCCATATCAACAGGACAGAGCCCAGGCGGGCTCGATTCGATTCTTCTCTCCAGATCTTTATAAAGTCCCTCCATCACGATCCGCGCGCGGGTCGGGGACATGATCTCCAATCTGCTCATATGATTCACTCCTCTGCAATTTTTTCATCGGTCACACCTGCTCACGCAGGTATGCCTGCTTTCCCCTCTATGGCTTATTGAATTTGTTTCTTAACATATTGTCGATTTTATCACGTAATTATTAAATAAATCAAGTCTTTTATGTTATTTACTTAATAATCTTTTGTTTAACGTTAATTTTTAGACAATTTTGCCGGTATTCTTTCCCATATCAATGATCTGATTTTCGTTTCTCTCATCTTGCGTGTCGGGGAGAACTATGATACGATAAAGAATGGTGTGCAAGGAACGCTCCCTGTCCTGGTGTCCGTATATGCTCACCCGAAAGGAGACTTGTGATATGAAATCCGGAGAACACTTTGACGTGATCATCATCGGCGCCGGCCCGTCCGGTATCTTCTGCGCCTATGAGCTGATCAAAGAAAAACCAGAATTAAACATCTTAATGATCGAAAAAGGAAGACCGATCGAAAAACGCGTCTGTCCAAAGAGAAAAACAAAAGTATGCGTTGGCTGTAAACCATGTTCCATCACCACAGGCTTCGCAGGAGCCGGAGCTTTCTCCGACGGAAAACTCTCCCTCTCCCCGGATGTCGGAGGAAATCTGCCGGAGATCTTAGGATACGATAAGGCGACAGAGCTCATCAGGGAATCCGACGATATCTATCTGCAGTTCGGCGCTGATCAGAACGTATACGGTGTTGACAAACAGCAGGAGATCCGCAAGATCCGTAAAAAGGCCATCAATGCAAACCTAAAACTGATCGAATGCCCGATCCGCCACCTCGGAACCGAGGAAGGCTACAAGATCTACACCCGCCTGCAGGATCACCTCCTCGCAAACGGCATCCACATGGAATTCAACACGATGGTAAAAGATATCATCATCGAAGACGGAGCTGCAAAGGGTGTCATTACCGATAAAGACGAAACCTACTACGCAGACGAGATCGTCTCCGCCATCGGCCGCGAAGGTTCCGACTGGTTCTCCCACATCTGTGATGACCACGGGATCGATACCGAGGTCGGCACCGTTGATATCGGTGTCCGCGTTGAAGTCCGCGACGAGGTCATGGAATTCCTCAACAAGAACCTCTACGAGGCAAAGCTTGTATACTACACACCGACCTTCGACGATAAAGTCCGCACCTTCTGTACGAACCCGTCCGGTGAGGTTGCTACCGAATATTACGAAAATGGTCTGGCTGTCGTAAACGGCCACGCTTATAAATCAAAAGAATATAAGACAAACAACACCAACTTCGCGATCCTGGTATCCAAGAACTTCACAAAACCGTTCAAGACCCCGATCGAGTATGGTAAACACATCGCTCAGCTCTCCAACATGCTCTGCGACGGAAAGATCCTGGTCCAGACCTTTGGCGATTTCCAGAGAGGACGCCGCACCACAGAGGAGCGCCTCTGCAGAAACAATATCATCCCGACCTTAAAAGATGCTGTCCCGGGCGATCTGTCCTTGGTTCTCCCACACCGCATCATGGTCGACATCAAAGAGATGTTAAAGGCACTCGATAAGGTTACTCCTGGTATCGCGAGCGACGAGACACTTCTCTACGGTGTGGAAGTTAAATTCTACTCCAACAAAGTCGTTGTTGACAAAGATTTCGAGACAAATATCCATGGTCTCCGCGCGATCGGCGACGGCGCATCCGTAACCCGCGGACTTCAGCAGGCATCCGCGAACGGACTTTCCGTTGCGAGAAGTATCCTGGCGAGAATGGATCAGAAATAAATGATAAAAAGAGCACCTTACGATCAATGTTTCAGGGGTTTTCCTTTCTGACATTGTGATGATAGGGTTACAGTACACGGGCACTCCATGCCCGCGCACTGTAACAGGATTTTGCCGATGCTTCGCATTCCGAATCGGCAAAATCTGCTGCCACAACTGTATTGTACGGAATTTTCAGTTCAGAAAATTCCTACCGTGTACAGTAACACGATAGGTGCTCTTTTTCTTAGTTCAATTCGAGTTCAGCCTCTGTATTCCAGTCAGCGCGAACTGACAAATTTTCTCAAAATTTCTGTTCTCTGCCGTTTGTTTCGATCGATATCGGTATATTGCCTGCAGAGAATTGCATATTCGCAAAATGTTTTTTCACTTTCTCGGATGTGCCCCCTGGTACGCCTCCCGGACTGTATTTTCCGTCGCATATGCCGTATACATCTGCGTGGATGCCAGATCGGAATGTCCCATCATGGTCTGAACAGCGCGCATGTCAGCGCCGTTGCTCAAAAGATGGACCGCAAAAGAGTGGCGCAGGGTGTGCGGTGTGATGTCCTCCTCGATCCCGGCCCGCTCCCCATAATATTTGATCAGCTTCCAGAAGCCCTGACGGCTCATGGCTCCTCCGCTGCAGTTTGTAAAGAGAAGTTCCGAACTCATTCCCTTTAAGAACGTCTCCCGCGAAAACTCCAGATACTTCGCCAGCGCATTTTTCGCCGCATGGCCGAACGGGATCATCCGCTCTTTATGCTCATCCCGGCAGGTGATAAAGCCGACCGTCATATTCACGTCTGAAAGCTTCAGACTTACAAGCTCCGTTACGCGGATCCCGGTCGCATATAAAAGCTCCAGCATCGCCTTATCACGGATCTCTTTCGGATTCGCACAGGACGGCTGGTCCAGAAGTCTCGTCGCCTCATCTACTGTGAGGATCACTGGCACCTTCTTTTCGATCTTCGGTGCATGGATCGATTCTGCAGGATCCCTCCGGATCATTCCTCTCCTATGCATCCAGCCAAAAAATGACTTTGCGGACGCCAGGGACCTTGAGACCGTCGATGCCGCCTTTCCCTCTTTTCCCTGAAAAAGGAGATAAGAATTCAGCGCGGTCTTTGTTACCTTTCCGCACTCCGTGATCCCGTTCTCTTCCAGATAATCCGCCATCTTCAGAAGATCCCTCTGATAAGAAAGCGTTGTATTTTTTGACGCTTGCTTTTCCTCCTCCATATAATGGATGAAGGTCTGAATTTCCTCTCTCATACCTTTTCCCCGTTCATTTGCGGCCACTGTAATCCACTGTTCCCTTATTTTTCCCGACAAACCCAATATTTTTCTACATTATATCCCCATTTTATGGCAAAATCAAACGGATTTTTCCCACTTGAATCCCTTTTCCGGGAACTCACGCAGCCCGGAAACCTTTTTCAGTACCTTTTGGCAGTAGTTCCGTGCCTTCATCCTCACTTGTGTCTACGAAAAGAAGTGAAAAACTCCTGCTGAAACTTCCGGATTGACCAAAGTCTCTGCTGCGATTCCGAGTGCTGTCAATAAGATCATGCTCAAGATCCGGGATTGCTCATTCCCCCGCACCGGTTCCCGGACCACGATCCACACGAGATACGCCGCCAGCGCATAAAAGATCCCCTGTGGAAAGACCAGCCCGAAAAAGAGCAGGATCCCGCTGACCCCGCTGTGCATCGTCAGGGCACAGACGATCACTGCCGCCTGAAACGATACGCAGACTGCCGATGCATAGCAGATGATCCCGGACAGCGACGTCTGGCAGATCAGGATCCCCACCAGGATCCACACAAAGCGCTTCTTCAGGACACCTGCGAACAGGCTGTAATAATCCACCGACGACAGCTCCGCAGGCGCAAAGATCCCCGCAAACCATTGTTCCAGCGTATTCTTCATCTCCATGCTCATGTGATTGCAAAAAATCGTTCCCACTGCAGTCCCCACAAATAAAAAAAAGGACAGCCAGAACAACTGACTGTCCAATAGTCTCCGGTGTCTGCGGATCCCAGTCATAGCGCTGCCGCCCCTGTTCCTTTTTCACAGTGTATGCGCACAGTCCCATGCTTTATCCACAATATTGTTTCTGATTTTTTAGTCTTCCAGTACCTGCTCTTACCGGATTCCTTCCTTCTGGGCATACGCAAGGATCGCCGCGATCGTCTTTGCGTCCGTCATCTTCCCGCTGTAGATCAGATCCAGAAGGTCCTTCACTTCCCACTCCTCCACGTCGATGCTCTCGTCTGCGTCGAGGTGCTGTTTCGACGGGATCAGATCTTTCGCGATATAGACGCCGATACGCTCGTCACAGAATGCCACCGTTGTATTGACCGTCATCAGGAATTCCAGATTTTCACTGCGGAATCCCGTCTCCTCCTCAAGTTCTCTCGCTGCACACTCGATCTTCGGCTCATCCGGCGCATCCAGCTTTCCCGCCGGGATTTCAAGAGTAAAGCGGTCCAGGGCGTTCCGGTACTGGCGCACCATCAGGATCTTTCCGTCCTTTGTCACCGGAAGAACAGCGGCAGCGCCGTCATGATGGATATAGTCATAGACTTCCTCGATCCCGTTCGCAACGACGGTGTCCCGGTAGATCTTTAAGATCATCCCTGTATAGGCAAGTTCACGTTTTAAACGAATTGTCTTTTCCATGTTTCTTTCATTTCCTCTCACTTTATGCTTTGTTCTGATCCACAGTCAATCATTTCACAAAATCCGACATGTCTGCATAGAACTGTCTGCGATTTGCTTCTTGTTCGCAATTTATCTCATTATCTGTGAATAATAGGAGAATTCTTTTTACAGCAATCAGCCCTTTAATTTCTTATTCTTCTCAAAGTTCGCATCGCAGGCCTTGATGATCGCACCGCGGAATCCATTCTCTTCTAGGGCGGCAAGTCCCTCGATCGTTGTTCCGCCCGGAGAGCATACCATATCCTTTAATTCGCCCGGATGTTTTCCTGTCTCGAGGACCATCTTCGCACTGCCGAGCACCGCCTGGGCAACCATCTTGTAGGCAGCCTGGCGAGGAAGTCCGTTCTTCACGCAGCCGTCAGCCAGCGCCTCGATGAACATGTATACATATGCCGGTGAACAGCCGCTGGCGCTTCCCACAACATCCATCAGCTTCTCGTCCACCTTCTCCATCTTTCCGAAAGAAGTGAAGAAACCGTCGATCACCTGTTTTTCCTCGTCCGTAAACAGGTTCTCATCATAGCTCACACCGGACATTCCCTCGCCGACCATCGCCGGGGTGTTCGGCATCGAGCGGACAATTCTCGCCTCGTCTCCGAGTCCTGCCTGAAGATCCGTGATCGCATATCCGGCCGCGATGGAGATCACAACCTGATTTTTACGGATCTTTCCGTTTAATTCTTTAAACACAGTCGGAAGAACCTGAGGTTTTACCGCGAGGACCAGATATTTTACCTGCTCTGCGCACTCGGTTGCTGTGAAAACGTGGGCAACGCCCGTCTCCTCTGTGATCTTCTGCATCTTCGCTTCATGAGCGCTCGTAAAAAGCAGCTCCTCCGGCTGATATGTCTTTAAAAGTCCCCGCATGATCGCGGTTCCCATATTTCCCATGCCGATAAAACCAATTTTTGCCATATGAAATTTCCTCCTAAAAATGTATCTCGGCACATTCTCGCGCCGAGCGCGGTCGCTTGCGACAATCCTCATCTTCGCGCGAGTGCGCATCTTAGGCACGCAGTGCCTGTTTGTTATCGCGACAGTCACCAAGGTCTCGCGCAAGCGCGGACTTTGGCTCGTTGTTCGCGTAAATAAAAAAGCCGCAGCCATACAGATCCTCTCTGCACAGCAACGGCTTTCAATTTTATTTCGCGTAATCGGTAACTCTGGACTCGCGGATCACGTTGACTTTGATCTGTCCCGGATATTCCAGGCTTTCTTCGATCTTCTTGGATATGTCTCTTGCGAGAAGAACCATATCGTCATCGCTGATCTGCTCCGGCACTACCATAATGCGCACTTCGCGTCCCGCCTGGATCGCAAAGGACTTATCAACTCCCTTGAAGGAGTTTGTAATATCCTCAAGCTGCTTTAAGCGGTTCGTGTATGTCTCCAACGTCTCTCTTCTTGCGCCCGGTCTTGCAGCGGAAATCGTATCTGCTGCCTGAACGATGCAGGAAATAAGGTTCGTCGGCTCAACATCGCCATGGTGAGATTCCACAGCATTGATAACGATCGGGGATTCTTTGTATTTCTTACACAGTTCCGATCCGAGCTGTACATGGGAACCTTCCATCTCATGGTCAACGGATTTTCCAATGTCATGTAATAAGCCGGCACGCTTTGCCATTCTGACGTCCACACCGATCTCGGCTGCCAGTAAACCGGATAACTGTGCGACCTCGATGGAATGCTTCAATGCGTTCTGACCATAGCTGGTCCTGAACTTCATCTTGCCGAGGAGCTTGACGAGCTCCGGATGGATATTGTGAATGCCGACCTCAAGGATCGCAGCTTCACCTTCCTCGCGCATCATGTTTTCAACTTCCTTCTGCGCTTTCTCCACCATCTCTTCAATTCTCGCCGGATGGATACGTCCATCCACGATCAGTCTCTCAAGAGCAATTCTTGCGACTTCACGTCTTACCGGATCAAAACCGGATAATACGACAGCTTCCGGTGTATCATCGATGATGAGTTCCACACCTGTCATTGTCTCAAGAGTACGGATATTACGTCCCTCTCGTCCAATGATGCGGCCTTTCATCTCGTCGCTCGGGAGCTGTACAACAGAAACTGTTGTCTCTGCAACATGGTCAGCAGCACATCTCTGGATCGCTGTAACCACGTATTCCTTTGCTTTCTTGTCAGCTTCTTCTTTTGCCTTGGCTTCTAATTCCTTGATAAGCTTTGCAGTGTCGTGTTTTACATCTTCCTCAACAGATTTCAGAAGATATTCTTTCGCCTGTTCGCTGGTAAGTCCGGAGATCTTCTCCAGTTCTTCCTGCTCCTTAGCAAATAATTCCTCGACCTCGGAAGAACGCTTTCTTAAAGTCTCTTCCTTCGCGGCAAGACTGGATTCTTTTCTCTCCATTGCCTCAGATTTTTTGTCAAGGTTTTCCTCTTTGCTCAGTACGCGGCGCTCATAACGCTGGATCTCGGCTCTCCGTTCTCTGGTTTCCTTTTCAAGCTCGTTTTTCGCTTTTAAATTCTCTTCCTTCGCTTCCAGGAGAGCTTCTTTCTTCTTCGTCTCGGCGACCTTCAATGCTTCATCTATTATTTCTCTGGATTTTTCCTCTGCGCTTCCGATCTTACTCTCGTAACTTTTTTTATGGTGAGCCACAGCTATCTTCCAGGTAATAGGAGCCACAATAATTGCTGTTATAATAACGCTGATTATTGGTGACACAGGAGCACCTCCTTTATTTAGTTTTCATTGTACTAATTACAACACTTCAATTCTAAACTGTTTTATGCATTATGTCAAGTATAATGCCCGCATTCCGGGGACTTCTGTGCATCCCCACGAAGGTTGTCGAACTGCAGTCCGCGGGCTCTCTCAGCCTCTGAAAAGCAGCACTGCAGTTCCTGTTCACCGATCAAAAACAGCTTCTCACTCCCACTGTTTCATCGCACTGTTGATCGCGTCATAAGAAAAGCCTTTTCTCGCCAGGAACGCGTAGATCTTCTGACGCTTTGCCGGGTCTGGTTCCTCCGGATCGTAGTTTTTCTTTCTCAGCAGTCCGAGGATCTGGGCAGACTCGTCAACTTCCATATCCTCGAATATCATTTCCACCAGATCATCGCTGACACCTTTCTGGCGGAGATCAAATTTCATCTGGCGGATACTTTTTTTATGTCCGTTTTTCTCTACATACCGCCTTGCATAGTCCTCATCATCCAGATACCGGTAATGTTTCAGAAAAAGGATCGCATCTTCAACAGAGGCTGGCGAAAACTCCTGTTCCGCCAGCTTCTTACGCATCTCATTTTCTGTTTTTCCGGAAAACTGGAGATAGTAGAGTCCCTTATTTCGGGCTTCCCGAAACTCCTCCGGGATCGCCTCCCCATCTGCACCGGCATACATTTTCTGTTCCCGGTGTTCTTCCTGTATCCACTCTCTCATCCGTGTGTTTCCTGTATCTTTCTATCTACAGTTATTCTTCTCCCTGTTATTCAGAGAAGTCCCTGTACTGTCTGCAGGAATGCTGTTTCTGACGTTCCGTGAAAGGTAACGCTGTTCCTGCTTTTTACTCGTCTGCCTCTGTCTCCGCAGCCAGTGTCTCCTCCGGAGCTGTCTCTGCAGCCATCTCACCCGGGACAACGTGCTGTGCTTCCAGTCCGTGGAGCTCTCTCACCTGGTTTTCGATCTCCTCACAGATCAGCGGATTCTGCAGCAGATAATTCTTTGCGTTTTCACGTCCCTGACCAATCTTCGCTCCCTTATACGCGTACCAGGAACCGCTCTTCTCGACGATATTTGCGTCGGCAGCCAAATCCAGGACATCGCCCTCTCGGGAAATTCCTTTTCCGAACATAATATCAAACTCAGCCTCTTTAAATGGCGGAGCAATCTTATTCTTTACAACTTTTACGCGGACGTGGTTTCCGATCACCTCGCCGCTCTGCTTTAAGGACTCGGTTCTTCTTACGTCAAGACGAACGGAAGAGTAGAACTTAAGGGCGCGTCCACCGGTAGTTGTCTCCGGGTTTCCGAACATAACGCCGACCTTCTCACGGAGCTGGTTGATAAAGATCACGATACAGTTTGTCTTGCTGATGATCGCGGTCAGTTTTCTTAAAGCCTGGGACATCAGGCGGGCCTGTAAGCCGACGTGGGAATCACCCATATCACCGTCAATCTCCGCCTTCGGCACGAGGGCCGCTACAGAGTCCACGATCACAATATCAACGGCACCGGAACGCACCATCGTCTCTGTGATCTCTAAGGCCTGCTCGCCGTTATCCGGCTGGGAGATATAGAGGTTATCGATATCAACGCCGATATTTTTCGCGTATACCGGATCAAGTGCGTGCTCCGCGTCGATAAATCCAGCGATACCGCCGCGTTTCTGTACTTCCGCTACCATATGGAGAGCGACCGTCGTCTTACCACTGGACTCCGGCCCGTAGATCTCTACAACACGTCCCTTCGGGACTCCGCCGAGGCCGAGAGCGATATCAAGGCTCAGAGAACCGGTCGGAACCGTCTCGATATTCATATTCGCACCGGAATCACCGAGTTTCATAACGGAACCTTTTCCATAAGCTTTTTCGATCTGTGTGAGAGCCGCGTCAAGGGCTTTTAATTTATCATCTTTATTCATATTCTTCCTCCAAAATCCGGAACTTCACTTTTTATTTTCCGGATAACAAAATCGATCAGAATCCAGGCGGTCTCCCGTAAAATCTGCAGGATCAACGCAGATGCCGCCCGATCAGTCATTAGATGCGAACAAGTGTTCTGTACTCGTTAATCATAATATAATCCCTGTAAAAAGTCAACCATTTCTTGTTGTTTCTTCGCATTGCGAAGCAGTATACTTCCCTCCCGTCTCCTTTCGTTTTATTCATTTGGCTTTCCACGATTCTTTCGGCGACCCGCCGGTGTGACGATCTGCAGCACATATTTTTTCGCGCTCACTATATCAGATCGGTGATCCGGATAAACTCCGGAAAGATTTCAGATATGGGTACTATATCGGATTTTCATCCGGCTGTCAATCGGCATCCTTCACAAATTCCGGGGAGATTTTTATACATGTACCACTTGTTATCGCGACAGAGCCAAGGCCTCGCGCAAGCGCGGACTTTGGCTCTTTGTTCGCGTAAATCAAAAAGACGGCAGCCCATGCCCACAATACACAGTCCGCCGCCTTACGCTCAGCCTTTCCGGCTGTCAATATTTCATTTTAAGAGACTTCTGCATCTACCGCTCCTTCGATGATCTCACCACGAGCCCGCTGAGTGCCAGCAGTGCAAGGACGTTTGGGATGACCATGAGACCGTTGAAGAAGTCTGCTAAAGACCATACAAGCTCCAGTTTCAGGCTGGATCCGATCACGATGCAGACAACAACGATCATGGAGTAAAGCTTTGATGCTTTCTCACCGAACAGGTACTTCACATTGACAAGTCCGAAGAAATGCCAGCTTAAGATCGTGGAGAATGCGAAGAAGAACAGGCACACCGCGACGAAAATGATGCCGGCGCTGCCGAATCCTTTCATGAATGCTGCCTGTGTGAGCGCTGTGCCGTCCTTTCCGCTGCTCATAACGCCTGTCGTGAGAACGGAAAATACAGTCAGGTTCAGGACAATAAATGTGTCGATGAACACGCTGACCATCGCGCAGAGTCCCTGGTGATGCGGGGATTCCGCTTTTGCTCTCGCATGTGCATGCGGGGTGGAACCCATACCGGCCTCGTTGGAGAAAAGACCGCGGGCAACACCATAACGGATCGCCTCGCGCACTGTGATACCGGCTCCGGCTCCCAGAACTGCCTCAGGAGCGAACGCTCCGCGGAAGATGGATACGAAAGCTGCCGGAACTGCCGTGATGTTCATGCAGATCAGGATCAGGCTGCCGACAATGTAGATGCCGGCCATGATCGGCACGACCTTCTCAACGACTGTTGCCAGACTCTTCGTTCCTCCAAGGAAGATCACTGCCGCAATCACCGCCACAACAATGCCAACGATCACCGGAGAGAGATTGATATGGAACACCTCGAAAGCTTCCACAAACGCCGCCCCGATCGAGTTGGACTGGACCATGTTCCCCATAAATCCCAGAGCAAGAACAATAAATACCGCAAACAGAGCTGCGAGTCCTTTTCCGAACGTTCCTTTGAACGCCGCTTTGATATAGTAGACAGGACCTCCTGTCACCTCGCCGTTTACCTCTGTCTTATATGTCTGTGCCAGAACTGCCTCCGCATAGATCGTCGCCATTCCGAGAAATGCGCTGACCCACATCCAGAAGATCGCACCAGGTCCGCCTCCGATGAGGGCTGTCGCCGCACCTGCGAGGTTTCCGGTTCCTACCTGGGCAGCGATCGCCGTGGCGATGGACTGGAACGGGGTCATCTCGCCTTTCTCATGCTTTTCGCCGTTCATGCTGAAATGTCCGAATACCTGGCGGACGCCTTCCCCGAACTTTCTGACCTGGATGAATCTTAAGCGGATCGTGTAGTAAAGTCCTGTTCCGCATAAGAGAATGATCAGGAGAAAGCTCCACAGAAAATCATTTCCTTTTGTTACAAGCTGCATCAGTGTGTCCATTTTTGTTATCCTCCTCTTTCATGATCATAGCCGCGGCCCCTGCAATCAATTCCCCGGGCTCACGCGCAAAAAATAAGAGCTGATAAGATATCAGCTCTCCAAAGAGTAGAACATTTGCATACAACGGGGATTTTCCCCATTGTGGTTATTTGTATGCCCTGTCCTTTTGCCTGAGAGATCAACCGGTACCATGGACATGAACCGGTCTTACACCTTCGGCGCTCCATTCGGAGACTCTCCAGAGTGTCCATGCGGACGTTTGTCCGTCTGGACTGCACTTATGCATAACATCCTATCACAATTTCTTCTATATATCAACGTATTTTTAAGCTAAACTAATGAATTTTGTAATTTTTGTAAAAAGTGATGCAATGATGGCAGAAATCAAAAGTGATTTCCTGCAATCTGACGATTGTGGATTTCGCTTCGCCTCCTCATCTCCTGAGCATCCCGGAGTAAAGCGGACATTCGCAATCCGCTTCGCTACTTGCTCATGAACGCAGTCGCTTCGCGATCTGTCAGTGGGAGCTTTCAACTCCCACTGACATAAGCATCCCACTCACCCACCGCTTAGTGCTCCGCGCACTTGAAGCGGGGGAATGCTTATCTGCGTTCAACATCTCTCAGCTGCACGATCCCGGATCAGCTGCGTTTCCTTCAGCCGGAGAACGGGATTCCAATCACTCCCGGCCGGCCTGCACACTGATCACAGACATCATCCGGGAACAAGTGAAAACACGTTTCTCGAGTTTCCCCTTGTTATCGCGGCAGTCGCCAGGTTCTCGCACAAGCGCGGACTTTGGCTCGTTGTTCGCGTAAATCATAAAAAGTTGCCGTACACGGACACTCACTGCACGCGCACGGCAACTGATCAAGTTCTCACTCTTCCGTATTTTCCTTTTTTTCTTCCTGGTGTCTTTCTTTCTCAAGCTCCTGCTGCTTCAAAGTCTCCGAAAAATCCACCCGGATCTCCGTTCCTTTTCCTGCCTCACTCTCCAGGGAAAGCTTCGCACCGTGCTGTGCCACGATATGTTTGACGATCGCAAGGCCAAGTCCCGTACCGCCGGTCGCCTTCGAGCGGCTCTTATCGACACGGTAGAAACGCTCAAAGATCCGCTCCTGATGCTCCGGCGAGATCCCGATCCCGGTATCCTTCACGGAGAGGAAGGTATGTCCGTTCTCCGTTCCCGTCGTCACGGTCACCGATCCGTCCTTCTTGTTATAGCGGATCGCATTATCGCACAGGTTGTAGATCAGCTCCTCCATGAGCTGCCGGTCTGCAAAGACAGGCGCGGCCCCGCCGCGGACGCTGATCGTCACATTCTGCTTTTTCGCGTTCATCTGGAGCATGTCCACGCATTCCTTTGCAAGCGGGAACAGATCCAGATCTTTATACTCCACATCCTTTTTCCCGCCATCGAGCTGGGAAAGCTGGATGATATCGTTGATCAGTGAGAGCAGTCTCGATGCATTCTTGTGGATCTCCGCGGCGAACCGCTCTGCGTTGTCCCCGGCCATGCCATGTTCGATGAGCTCCGCGTATCCGGAGATTGCCGTGAGCGGCGTCTTTAATTCATGGGAGACATTTGCCGTGAATTCCTGGCGCACCTGGGAACTTTTTAAGATGTCCTCATGCTGCTGCCGGATCTTGTTCATAAACGGGACCAGCTCCTTGTAGGCAGCCTGCGTCCCGGGTTCCGAGAGATTCTCCGCCATCTTCTCGATCGGTGCCACCAGATTCTTCGTAAAGTAATTGGACATCAGGATACAGAAGAAGAACAGGAGCACAAACACGCCGACAACTGTCAACATCATGTTCTGGGTCAGAGCAAAAATATTGTCGCCTTCCCTTGCGATCCGCAGGATCCGGCCATTGTCCAGACGGATCGCGTAATAGAACATGTTTTTATCCAGTGTGGTCGAGCGGCGGGTATCGCTTCCTTCCCCGTTTTCCAGCGCCATATGGATCTCCGGACGGTCCTCATGGTTCTCCATCGTGGTAGAGTCCGCATTGCTGTCAAAGATCACATTTCCGCTGGCGTTGATCACCGTGATGCGCAGCGTATCGGGATTCAGATCATAGGCATCCGGGTGCAGATCCGAGATACTGTCAAAGATATGCATATTTTTCATGACAAGCGCATCTGCCTTCAGATCCCCGATCACCTGTTTCTGATAGACCCCGTAAAAAACGAATAAAACACACAGCAGTGTCAACAAGATTGAAAACACTGCCGTGGCAAGAAGTTCTATATGGATTTTTCTTTTCATTCGATCATGTACCCCACATTTCTCACTGTACGGATCATGGAACCCGCCTCGCCGAGTTTCTGTCTGAGCGTCCGGATATGCATATCCAGAGTTCTCGACTCTCCTTCAAAATCGATGCCCCAGACACGCTCCAGGATAATCTCACGCGTCACAACGATCCCGGCATTGTGGAGCAGCAGCTTTAAGAGTTCATATTCCTTGAAGGTCAGGCTGCATGGGACATCCTTCACATACACCATGTGCTTCTCATCATCCAGGAAGATATCCCCCAGGGTCAGGAACTTGTCCTCCTCCATCGTTCTTCTGAGCACCGCCTTCACTCTCGCGATAAGCTCCATCACACCGAACGGCTTTGTCAGATAATCATCCGCACCGACATCGAGTCCCTTCACCTTGTCGATCTCGGTGCTCTTTGCCGTCACCATGATCACCGGAAGTTTCTTCGTCTCCGGGCGGCGGCGGAGCTTCGCTACGATCTCCAGTCCGTCCTCATCCGGCAGCATGATGTCCAGAAGGACAAGATCCGGCTGCTTCTCTTCCAGCTTTTTATAAAAATCATGAGCGCACTCAAAGCCCTCTACCTGATATCCGCTGTTTTTCAGTGCGAACATCTCAATTTCCAGAATATTTTTATCATCTTCCACTGCATAGATCAGAGCCATGTTCTTCTCCTCCCGTCTTGATTTCTGTCATTTTCCGTCATCGGCCTGATTCAGATCATGATTTTTATTTCACGATCCATAGTGCCGGGCAGCTATGCGTTCCCACGGCGTACCGCCCTTTTCTCCTACTATCTTACTACACATTTTCCTAGACTGGAAGCGCGTATTTATCACGATACTGTTCCACCATCGCCGCAAACTGCGGATCTCCGTCTCTCTTTAAATTTTCCAGATATCCGTGGGCATCAAAACCATCGCGCTCGATCTCGATCACGCTGATCGCGATATTGGAACAGTGATCAGAAACACGCTCCAGATTCATAGAAATGTCAGAGAGGACAAAGCCCTGCTCGATCGTACATTTTCCCTTCTGGAGTCTCTTGATGTGATTTGCCTTCACCACGGTATTGATATCGTCGATGACTTCCTCTAACGGCTCCACCTTTGACGCCTCATCCGTATTATTCGTCTCGAACGCATCAATGGACATGTCCAGGATCTCCTTGACGGCATCTAAAAAGATTTCCAGCTCTTTGTCTGCCTTGCTTGAAAAATGCATCTCTTTCTCATGCATCTCCTTCGCGGAATCCTTTAAATTCATGCCATGATCGGAAATCCGCTCAAAATCACCGATGCAGTGAAGGAGCAGGGATACCGTATGGCTGTCGTTTCTGGACAGATTCTTTCCGCCAAGCTTTACCATATAGGTTCCGAGTTCATCCTCATAACGGTCTACAAGGTTCTCCAGCGCCTCCACGCGCTCTGCCTTTTCTTCTGAAAATTCCTTTAAAAGTTCTACTGATGTAAAGAAGCATTCCTTCGCCAGCTTTGCCATCTGGATCGTTGTCTGACGGCACTGCTCTACTGCGAAACCAGGAGTGTCGAGGAAACGCGGGTCGAGAAGACGGAACGCACTCTTTTCCTGCTCTGCGACAGGAACTTCCTTCTTCTGCTCATCCGGGATCGTGAGACATGCCAGTTTTACAAGTCCGTTGCCAAACGGAAGGAGCAGGATTGTCGCCGCAATGTTGAAGCTGCTGTGGATCACTGCGATCCCCATCGCATTTGCCGCTGTATCGAGGAACGAAAAATGAACGACCGCATTGATCGTGTAAAAGACGATCATAAAGATCACGGTGCCGATAATATTAAAGTACAGGTGAACAAGCGCTGCACGTCTCGCATTTTTGGAGGCGCCGATACCGGAAAGCATTGCAGTCACACATGTTCCGATATTCTGTCCCATGATGATCGGAAGAGCCGTGCCGAAGTTGACTGCTCCCGTTGCACATAACGCCTGAAGAATTCCGACCGATGCGGAAGAGCTCTGGATGATCGCAGTGAGGACAGCTCCGGCGATCATTCCAATGACCGGATTCGAGAACATGGTCAGGATCCCGGTGAATTCCGGTACATTCGCAAGCGGTTTTACAGCACCGCTCATGGTCTCCATTCCGGTCATCAGGATCGCGAAGCCGATCATGATCGTTCCGGCGTCTTTCTTCTTCTCCTTTTTGGAGAACATGATAAAGCAGACGCCGATGAGTGCAAGGACCGGCGAGAACGATGTCGGTTTTAAAAGACGTACAAAAAAGTTTCCGCTCTCAATTCCTGTAAGACTCAGGAGCCAGGAAGTAACAGTCGTTCCGATGTTGGCGCCCATGATGATGCCGACCGCCTGCGTCAGCTTCATGATGCCCGAGTTTACAAAACCTACGACCATGACGGTAGTCGCGGAAGATGACTGGATCACCGCTGTGACTCCGGCACCTAAAAGGACCGCCTTGATCGGATTTGATGTCAGTTTTTCAAGAATTCTTTCCAGTCTGCCGCCGGAAAGCTTTTCGAGACCATTTCCCATGGTCTCCATTCCGTAAAGGAACAGCGCGAGCCCGCCAAGCATCGTCAATACTCCAAAAAAGTCCATAAAATACCCCTCTTCAAAATTTTGATCATTCATTAACTTTTTACATTTCTTTCTTACCATGTATCAGAATATCAAGGAAATGTAAAATGCTTGACAGGGATTATGTAAAATCTGTGTAAAATTGTGTGCTTAAAAAATGAGATGTTTTTATACTGGAGTCGATTGATAGAATCTGTAGATCATGGTAGAATTTTCTCATGGTGTCACCATAACGGTAGGCGGTTGGTCCCCGAATTACATAGAACCTGTAAAGGAATCTTATGGAAAGGAGGGGATGCCATGAGCATTATTGATTTCATTGCGGTCGTGAGCTTCGGTCTTGCTTGTTTCGGACTGGGGTATACGCTTGGAAAAGATACTGTAAATGCAAAAAAATAACCGCCCCGACCTAGCAAATCGAACGGTTATTTTTTTACTTAATGTCTAGGATCACCCGTCTATCGGTGACACCTCTTTATAAACAATATAACATACTCGCAACAACATTTCAATATGTTTTCGTTTGCTATCTTTATCTCTCAAGCATTTTCCCCACATCCAACAGTCCCCATCCCTGCTGGTTTCTCGGCAATCCGATATCCACCGAACTTTCCCGCAGTCTCAGTTTCACATCCTTATTTGACATGTCCGGAAAGCGTTCCAGTAAAAGAGCGACAGCTCCGGAGACGATCGGTGTGCTCATGGAAGTGCCGCTCTTGATCGTGTACTTGTCGGCTCTGCTGGAGCAGCTCACAACGCTGCAGCCCGGTGCAACAAGATCCGGTTTACAGATGCAGGCCGCCGTGGGACCGCGGCCGGAATAATCCACCATCCGGTTTCCACCGACCAGTACCTCCCGGTCATCGTCCGAACAGCCGACCGTGATCACCTTCCGGCTGATCCCCGGCGTCGTGATACTCATGGTCCGCGGCCCGTTGTTTCCGGCCGCCACCACGACCACAAGACCGGCGTCCCATGCCCGGTTCACGCCTTTCACAAGAGCGGAATTCTCACTCATCCCGCGTTTCGAGCAGGCGCCCACCGATATATTTAAGATCCGGATGCCAAGCTGTTCCTTTCTCTCCAGGACCCAGGAGATCCCCGCCAGAACATCCGAAGAATAGCCATTTCCTTTTCGGTCCAGGACTTTCACCATGATAAGATTACACCCCGGTGCGATCCCGCTGTACCGCCCGCCGGACATTCGCCCGCTGCCGCCGATGATCCCGCAGATATGCGTCCCATGCCCGCAGTCATCATACGCAAAATTCCGCCGGTTCACCATATCTGCGAAACCGGTCACCCGGCTGTCAAAATCCCGGTGAAGAAAGATCCCGGTATCCAGAACGGCCACGCCGATCCCCTTCCCGGAAAGCCCCATCCGATATGCGCGCTCACAATGGATCTGATCTTTGATATGATTCACATGCAGGATTCCTCCATGCATTCTCTCTTACTTATAAAATATTCTGTCTGCCTGTTTTGTGCGCCCTGCCGCTTTCCGATCAGTCCGAATCCATCACCGGAACTTTCCGGTCTGTGCATATCTTCTGACAGCATTCCCTGTCTTTTCTTTGTTTTCCACATTCTTCAAAATCACGGTCAAATCTTAAAGAAATCTTAATAATTCATTCAAAGAATATACAATCATTTTCCTGTCTGGTGTGCTATACTTTAACCATAAGAAATGCACGAGATATTTTAAATCCTTTATCCTAAACCTTTTTGAAATTGAAATCCTAAATGATGAATCCCTGTACGAGATGTACAGGGTTTTTTCATGTCTTTTTGTTCTGGCAGACCTGACCCCCATAAGACAAAGCATGATTCTCTATTGCCCATGCGGTCACCTGAAACCGGTCCCAATTTCGCGTAAACAACAAGAGACGGTACCGTTCACCAAGAACCATACCGCCTCTTTTTTCTTTTAACTGACCGCCTGTCATTTTTCAGATCCTGCCCGCCGGCATAGATCCGGCCGCACACTATCTCATATGTTCAGGCTTTTCTTTTTTCCCTTACACGTTTCTGACATTCTTAAGAATATCGCAGAAATCAAATGTAGCAAAGTAATCCTTCGGAGTCTCTGCACGGCGGATCATTTGAACGCTGCCGTCCTCCTTGAGGAGAAGCTCTGCGCTCTTTAACTTTCCGTTGTAGTTGTAACCCATCGCGAATCCATGTGCACCCGCATCGTGGATGAATAAAAGGTCACCCATATCAATCTTCGGGAGCATGCGGTCGATTGCAAACTTATCGTTGTTCTCGCAGAGGGAGCCTGTCACATCGTACTTGTGATCACACGGCTCGTTCTCCTTACCCATCACAGTGATGTGGTGGTAAGCGCCGTACATTGCCGGACGCATCAGGTTTACCGCGCAGGCATCCACACCGATATACTCTTTGTAAGTGTGCTTCTCATGGATCGCTCTTGTGACAAGCGCACCGTACGGAGCCAGCATGAAACGCCCAAGCTCAGTGAAGATCGCAACATCGCCCATTCCTGCCGGAACGAGAACTTCCTCGTAAACTTTTCTTACGCCCTCACCGATAACCTTGATATCGTTCGGCTCCTGGTCCGGTCTGTACGGGATCCCGATTCCGCCAGAGAGGTTGATGAACTTGATGTCAGCGCCAGTCTCTTTCTTTAACTTCACGGCAAGTTCAAAAAGAACCTTCGCGAGAAGCGGATAATACTCATTTGTCACAGTGTTGCTTGCAAGGAACGCATGGATACCGAAGTTCTTCGCGCCCTTTGCCTTTAAGATCTTGTAAGCCTCTGTGATCTGGGCCTCTGTCATGCCGTACTTCGCATCACCCGGGTTATCCATGATATCAGTTGTTACCTTGAATAATCCGCCCGGATTGAAACGGCAGCAGATCGTCTCCGGAATCGTTCCGATCGTCTTCTCCAAACACTCGATATGTGTGAAATCATCCAGGTTGATGATCGCACCGAGGTCGTAAGCCAGTTTGAACTCTTCCGGCGGGGTATCGTTGGAAGAGAACATGATGTCATGGCCGGAAAAACCGCATGCATCGGACATCAGAAGCTCTGTCTTTGAGGAACAGTCAGTTCCGCATCCAAGCTCCTGAAGGATTTTTAAGATGAACGGGTTCGGGGTTGCCTTTACTGCAAAATACTCTCTGAAGCCTTTATTCCAGGAAAATGCTTCCTTTAATTTCATCGCATTCTCACGGATTCCCTTTTCATCATAAAGATAGAAAGGAGTCGGATAGGTCTTTGCGATCTCTTCCAGCTGTTCCTTCGTTACAAACGGTTTCTTCTCCATGTACGTTCTCTCCTTATCAGTCAATATATTCCGCACCCTGAGGCGCTCGCTCCTGTGCTGTATACACCACACAAATATACAGTGCACTACAGACAGCTGCGCCCGGTGCAAAGCCCGGCAGGCCGGACTCTTTCTTTTAGTCGATATTTACTACACGCATGATATTGGTGGAAGCCGCCGGCTCATGTCTTCTCGCATAATCCACAACTCCCGCAGTCACGACCGCGATATCGCCTGCTTTTACAATACCATTCTCCTTTAAAATGTCAATACTGTTCTCAATTAAAGTGTCAGTGGATTCCGCTCTCTTTGCCTGGAACGGGGTAACTCCCCAGTAGAGCATCATCTTGCGGACTGCGGAGATACTCGGGGACATTCCGACAAGTTTTGTGGACGGATGCCACTTGGAAAGCATTCTCGCTGTGTAGCCGCTGATACTCGGTGCGATGATGACAGCCGCATCAAGAGACTGTGCAGTCGCAACGGATGCGTAGCTCACTGCATTGGAAATATTGTGGCGGTTATCGTCGGATACGGTTCTCTTCTCATAGAAGTCACCGTTCATGTGGGACTCGGTCTCCTCAACGATATGAGCCATCATCTTTAACGCCTCAACCGGGTACTTGCCGTTTGCAGTCTCACCGGATAACATAACGACATCTGTTCCGTCATATACAGCGTTCGCAACGTCGGAAACCTCCGCACGGGTCGGTCTCGGGTTGCGGATCATGGAATCCAGCATCTGAGTCGCTGTGATAACGACCTTACATGCCGCGCTGCACTTTTTGATCATCATCTTCTGGAGGTGCGGAAGCTTCTCCGGGGCGATCTCAACACCGAGGTCTCCGCGGGCTACCATGATTCCGTCGCTGGCCTCGATGATCTCGTCAAGGTTCTCAAGTCCCTCAGCGTTCTCGATCTTCGCGATGATTCCCATTGAGGAACCGCCCTCATCCAACATCTGGCGGATCTCACGGATCGCATCTGCGGAACGGATAAAAGAAGCCGCGATATAGTCGAACCCAAGCTCGATGCCGAAACGGATATCTTCCTTATCTTTATCTGTTAATGCCGGAAGCTTGATCTTTACATTCGGGACGTTGACGCCCTTTCTCTCTCCAAGCTCGCCGCCGTTCATGATCCTGCAGTAGATCTCGGTTCCCTCGACACGTTCAACATGGAGCTCGATCAGGCCGTCATCGATCAGGATCACGTTGCCCTCTGTTACATCCTCATTTAAACCGTTATAGTTGATGTGGACTCTCTTTGCGTCACCGATGATGTCCTCTGTTGTAAGGATGATCTCCTCGCCTGCTGTCAGTGTTACTTTCTTTCCGTCTTTTAATACGCCGGTACGGATCTCCGGGCCCTTTGTATCAAGAAGAGCCGCTACCGGTTTTCCAACCTCTTCCGCAACCTCGCGGAGCTGTTTGTAGCGTGCTCTCTGCTCATCATGAGTGCCATGGGAGAAGTTGAAACGGGCAACATCCATTCCGTTTAAAAGGAGCTGCTTCATGACCTCTCTGTCATCACTGTTCGGTCCCATAGTACAGATAATCTTTGTTTTCTTCATTATTATGCCTCCTGATTGCTGTTAGCCTGTCTTGGATCCATCCCGCCCTTTGTCACATGCTTATGGGTATACAGATGGTCCTGGCAATATTCATAGTCGCCTTCACACTTGGAACAGTAGCGGAATACCAGATTCGGATCATCCTCCTCCGTCCGTCCGCAGACAGCACAGCGATGGCGTCCGATTTTCGCTGCTGTCTTCTGTGCCTCGCGCATCTGTGAGTGAAAAACCTGTTTTCTCCGGATCTCCTTCGGATTCAGACGGCTCCCCCTGGACATGAAGAGGTATACGATAAAATTAAGTAAAGACATAACGATCGCAATTCTCTGCGACATGCCGCCGAAAAGGAATCCATAGACGAAGTAAAGTCCATCAAAAAGTGCCAGATACTTCGCCTTGATCGGAAGTACAAAAAACAGGTAAAACTGCATTTCCGGGAATGTGGCCGCAAATGCAAAAAACAGGGAAAAGTTCAGATAATCTGTGGTGAGAATATAGACCTGCCCTGTGATGATGTAGATCAGCAGTGCCGCAAGGACATGACCGATCACACCCATAAAAAAGTACACATTAAACCGGAAGGTTCCCCAAACCCGCTCCAGAGTCATTCCCAGATTGTAGTAAAGGTAGATCGCGATCAGGTTGAAAAAAAGGCTCGTGGACGGCGGCCAGATCATAAATGTGATGATCCTCCAGATCTGTCCATGAAGGATCGCTCTCGCATCCAGCATCAGATACTGAATGTAGAATGCCGGTGCCATCATCTGGACCAGGACTCCGACCGCATACAGGATCACAATATAATACATGAGATTCGGGATCGCGTACCGTCCGAATTTCCGTTCCAATTTGTTCATCAGATTCATTCTGTATTTCCTTTCTTCTGCGAAAATGCGAATATCCCGTTCGCTCTTCCATTTTCCTACGTCCCGTATTATAATTCCCAACGGTTTCTTTTGTCAAATCATTTATACACCGCGTCCCCCTCGCCAACAACGCCCCAGCATTAAATCTTTACGCAATCTTTACAGAAATTTAACTATTTTAGGCCCCCACATCCCCATTCCGTCAATTGTATTTCCTTATTTATTGTGTTATACTATGCGTGGAATTTTGTCGAAGGCATGTTTATGCCCACATTCCGGCTGGCTGCCTGCGTTTCGCGGACGGCTCGTTTTTTTCTGTTGAAAAGGAGGTATGGGGAGAACTCCCCGCTCGTATGAATCAATGTTATCGTCTTGGAATCGATATCGGTTCCACTACAGTAAAAGTTGCCGTGATCGACGACAACAACAAAATTTTATTCGCGGATTATGAGCGGCATTACGCCAATATCCAGGAAACCCTGGCCTCGCTTCTGAAAAAGTGTAAGGGAGAACTCGGTGAACTCTCTTTACGGCCCAATATTACAGGTTCCGGCGGACTCACTCTGTCGGGTTACTTACATATTCCATTTGTCCAAGAAGTCGTAGCGGTTGCAACCGCACTTCAGGACTATGCTCCGCGGACGGATGTCGCCATCGAGCTCGGCGGCGAGGACGCGAAGATCATCTACTTTACAGGCGGAATCGACCAGCGTATGAACGGGATCTGCGCCGGCGGTACCGGTTCCTTTATCGACCAGATGGCTTCCTTATTACAGACGGACGCCGCCGGTCTGAATGAATATGCAAAGAATTATAAGGCGATCTACCCGATCGCTGCCCGCTGCGGCGTATTCGCGAAATCCGATATCCAGCCGCTGATCAACGATGGGGCTACCCGTGAGGACCTCGCCGCCTCGATCTTCCAGGCAGTCGTAAACCAGACCATCAGCGGTCTCGCCTGCGGCAAGCCGATCCGCGGAAACGTAGCGTTCCTCGGAGGTCCGCTGCACTTCTTACCGGAACTTCGGAACGCCTTTATCCGCACCTTAAATCTGACCGGAGACGCCATTATCGCTCCGGATCACTCCCACCTCTTTGCAGCCACGGGCGCTGCCATGAACGCAAAAGATGATGCGGAGATCTTCTCCCTTGATAAGCTGATCTCGGATCTCTCCAGCGGCATCAAGATGAAATTTGAAGTAAAGAGAATGCAGCCTTTATTTAAGGATGAGGCAGATTATAAGGAATTCACCGACCGCCATGACCAGTACAAGGTCCGCCGCGGTGACCTCTCCACCTATGAAGGAAACGTATTCTTAGGGATCGACGCCGGCTCCACAACAACAAAAGTGGCACTCGTCGGCGAGGATGGTTCCCTGCTCTACAGCTTTTACAGCAGCAACAACGGAAGCCCGTTAGCGACCGCGATCTCTTCCGTAAAGGAGATCAAGTCCCTGCTTCCGGACAGCGCGAAGATCGCCTATTCCTGCTCCACCGGCTACGGCGAGGCCCTCTTAAAGGCGGCCTTCATGCTGGATGAGGGCGAGGTCGAGACGATCTCCCACTACTACGCGGCGGCATTCTTCGATCCGTCCGTAGACTGCATCCTCGATATCGGTGGTCAGGATATGAAATGTATCCGCATCAAGGACGGCACCGTGGACAGTGTCCAGCTCAACGAGGCATGTTCCTCCGGCTGCGGTTCCTTCATCGAGACCTTCGCAAAATCCTTAAACTACAGCGTTCAGGATTTCGCAAAGGCGGCACTTTTTGCCCAGAACCCCGTGGATCTCGGAACGAGATGTACCGTGTTCATGAACTCCAACGTAAAACAGGCACAGAAAGAGGGCGCATCCGTCGCGGATATCTCCGCCGGTCTCGCCTACTCTGTCATCAAAAATGCCCTGTTTAAAGTCATCAAGATCACTTCCGCCGGCGACCTCGGAAAGAATGTCGTTGTCCAGGGCGGAACCTTCTACAACGACGCAGTCCTCAGAAGCTTTGAACGGATCTCCGGCTGCGAAGCTGTCCGCCCGGATATCGCAGGTATCATGGGTGCCTTCGGAGCTGCTCTTATCGCCCGTGAGCGCTATATGCACCGCCCGCATGAGACGACAATGCTCTCCCTTGATGACATTATCAACTTAACCTATACGACCACCATGAGCCGCTGCCGCGGATGCGTGAACCACTGCGTCCTGACGATCAACCGTTTTGAGGGCGGCCGTCAGTACGTTTCCGGAAACCGCTGTGAGCGCGGACTCGGTGTGGAAAAAGCAAAACGCGATATCCCGAACCTGTTCACCTGGAAATACCACAGAATCTTCGACTATGAGCCGCTGACTGCCGACAAGGCGACAAGAGGCATTGTCGGGATCCCGCGTGTCCTCAACATGTACGAGAACTTCCCGTACTGGGCAACTTTCTTTAAGGAACTCGGCTTCCGCGTGATGCTGTCCCCGCAGTCCAGCCACCAGATCTATGAGCTGGGCATCGAGACGATCCCGAGTGAGTCCGAATGTTACCCGGCAAAACTCGCACACGGCCATATTTCCTGGCTGATCAAGCGCGATGTTCCATTTATCTTCTATCCGTGTATCCCGTATGAGCGGAAAGAAGTTCCGGGTGCCGGAAACCACTATAACTGCCCGATGGTAACCTCCTACTCGGAGAACATCAAGAACAACATGGAAGAGCTGAAGGAAAAGAATGTGAAGTTCTTAAATCCGTTCATGGCGTTCACAAGTGAGGAGATCCTCTCAAAAAAGCTGCAGGAAGTCTTCAAACAGGAATTTGACATTCCGGAGTCTGAGACAAAGAAAGCCGCAAAGAAAGCCTGGGATGAACTGAGCCAGGCAAGACGCGATGTGGAGAAGAAAGGCGAGGAAGTCTTACAGTACTTAAAAGATACCGGAAAACACGGAATCGTTCTCGCCGGACGTCCATACCACATCGATCCAGAGATCAACCACGGAATCGCCGACATGATCACCTCCTACGGCTTTGCAGTCCTGACCGAGGACTCCGTCTCCCATTTAGGAAAAGTGGAGCGCCCGCTCGTCGTCACTGACCAGTGGATGTACCACTCTCGCCTCTATGAGGCCGCTTCCTTCGTGAAGACGCAGGATAATCTGGATCTCGTCCAGTTAAACTCCTTCGGCTGCGGTCTCGACGCCGTCACCACCGACCAGGTCAGTGATATTCTCACCCGGTCCGGCAAGATCTATACCGTTTTAAAGATCGATGAGGTCAACAACCTCGGCGCCGCAAGGATCCGTATCCGTTCCCTGATCTCCGCCCTCCGTGTCCGCGAGGAACGCCGCTACACGAGAACGATCGTGTCCAGCGCTTACAACCGCGTGATGTTCACGAAGGACATGAAGAAGAACTACACGCTACTCTGCCCGCAGATGTCCCCGATCCACTTCGAGCTCATCGAACCGGCAATCCGCAGCTTCGGCTACAACCTTGTCGTTCTCCAGAACGACGACAAGACAGCCGTCGATACCGGATTAAAATATGTAAACAACGACGCCTGCTACCCGTCCCTGATCGTCATCGGACAGATCATGGATGCGCTCCTCTCCGGCAAATATGACCTCGACCACACGGCCGTGATCATGAGTCAGACCGGCGGCGGCTGCCGTGCGTCCAACTATATCGGCTTTATCCGCCGTGCTCTCGAAAAGGCCGGCATGGCACAGATCCCTGTCATCTCCATCAACGCAAACGGCATGGAGACCAATCCGGGATTCAAGTACACGCCGTCCATGCTCGTGAAGGCCTTACAGGCCGTTGTATACGGTGATGTATTCATGCGTGTTCTCTATGCGACAAGACCTTACGAGGCCGTTCCCGGCTCCGCAAACGCTCTCCACGAGAAGTGGAAGAAGATCTGTGTCAAAGCACTCTCCACAAAGAGCGCCGGAATGATGACCTTCGTGAAGAATATCCGCGGCATCATCCACGACTTCGATAACTTAGAGCGCACGAATGTCCACAAGCCGAAGGTCGGCATCGTCGGAGAGATCCTCGTAAAATTCTCACCGACCGCCAACAACCATATCGTGGATCTCTTGGAGTCTGAGGGTGCTGAGGCGGTAATGCCGGATCTCATGGATTTCCTGCTTTACTGCTTCTACAACAGCAACTTCAAGGCAGATAACCTTGGCACAAAGCGCTCCACGGCGCACCTGTGCAACATGGCGATCTCACTCCTCGAGTACATGAGAAAAGCCGCAAGAATTGCTCTCGAAAAGAGCACCCACTTTACTCCGCCGTCAAGGATCAAGGATCTGGCAGTAATGGCAAACGATTTTGTCTCCCTTGGAAACCAGACCGGTGAAGGCTGGTTCCTGACTGGTGAGATGCTGGAGCTCATCAAGAGCGGTGTCAACAACATCGTCTGCGTTCAGCCTTTCGGCTGCCTGCCGAACCACATCGTCGGAAAAGGGGTTATCAAGGAACTTCGCTACGCGAACCCCAAGGCCAACATCATTGCCGTCGACTATGACCCGGGCGCAAGTGAGGTAAACCAGTTAAACCGTATCAAGCTGATGCTTTCCACAGCTCAGAAAAACCTCGAAAAAGAGGAATATGTGGATCCGAATCTGGCGAAGACGTTAAAAAAGGTGGAAGAACTTTCTTCCAAACGGGTCAATAAGTGCCGGTTGTAATCCACCTTCCATAAGCTTCTAAAAGTAAAACCGGAAATGAAGGATACTCCTATCAATTTCATGAAACGCAAAGACAGCGGCAGGTATCTAAAACGATACCTGCCGCTGTCTGTTATCTTCCGACCAGCGCTCCGACACGATAGCCATCTGGCATGCATTTCACGGAAACCGATCCGAAAAATACATGCTGTTCATTTCATTTAAATCTTATAGGAAACCGCCATCAAGCCTCCGGCTTCTCGTAGCTGCGATGCATGGAGAAGGAATCCATATCGTAATTCTTTAAGTTCTCCCATACTCCGCGGCCGTCTGCCTTCGCGATCACAGCGTCACGGTCTTTCTTGAATGCCATCTCCTGTTTCAGGTTGCTCGGTCCGCCTACGCAGCCGCCCTGGCACATCATACCCTCGATGAAATCCTCCGGAAGTCTTCCGACCTTGAGAAGAAGAAGTGCCTTCTTGACCTCAGCCGCACCGCTGCAGCGCGCAACCTTCACGTCTGTGCTTTCTCCCTTTTCCTTTAAGCACTCGATCACCGCATTTGTAACGCCGCCGCCATTGCCGAAACGCTTACCGAAGACACTGCCTTCCTGCTTCGTCTCCTCTGCCGGCTCAAGCTCAACATCTTTACCGCGCATCATCTCGATCGCCTCACCGAAAGTCAGAACATAATCTGCATTGTTCTCGATGGACTTGTCCGCAGCCTCGGACTTTTTCGCCATACACGGTCCGATAAATACTGTGATCGTCTCCGGATCGATCGCTTTTAACATTCTGGATACCGCACACATCGGGGATACCGTTGTGGACATATTATCGATCAGAGTCGGGTAGTGTTTCTTGATCATATTTACAAATGCCGGACAGCAGGAAGTCGTCATCTTTTTGCCTTCCTTAAATGCCTCTGCCCATTCCATTGCCTCATAAGCTGCTGTCATATCAGCACCGGCAGCAACCTCTACCATATCGGTAAAGCCAACCTTCTTTAATGCAGTACGCCAGCTCTCCATTGTGATATTCTGACCGAACTCACCTTCAGCCGCCGGAGCAACCATGGCAACGACCTTCTTGCCGGCCTTGATCGCCTCGATCACCTGTACAACATATACCTTGGAGGAAATTGCACCGAACGGGCAGCTTCTTACGCAGGCACCGCACTGGATACATTTCTTTTCATCGATCTGGCAGATTCCGGTCTCCGGATCCATTGTGATCGCATCTACCGGACATGCACGGCGGCACGGACGGATCAGCTCAGCGATCGCATTGTACGGACATGCCTGAGCACAGCGTCCGCACTCTTTACAGACACTCGGATCAATATGGGCACGGTCGCGGCCGATCGAGATCGCACCAAAGTTACATGCGTTCTGACAGGCTTTACCCATACATTTCTGACAGTTATCGGTTACAACGAATCTTGTGATCGGACACTCCTCACATGCAGAAGAGATGACCTGAATGATATTGTCGCTCTGTTTGTCACTCGGACATTTTCCCTCCGCGAGACGGATTCTCTGACGGATGATCTCTCTCTCCTTGTATACACAGCAGCGGAACTGTGCCTTCGGGCCCGGGATCAGTTTGAACGGGATATTGTCTCTCTCTTCCTCCAGCTTTCCCTCAAAAGCCAGCTTGGAAACTGTGCGCAGCACGTCATACTTGATCTTAAGCAGTGCCTCATCGTTGGTTTTCATACACTTTCCTCCTGTTTTTTCACAGCCGGTGATTTCATAAGATCCGATCATTTTTCATCGATCTCTTCTGTCTTCTACTCCCCTGAGACAAAAGAATCTTTACCGTTGCTCCATGAAATCTTTCCATATTTCAATTGCCATATTTATCCGAGTCATATTATCGCATATCGCCCTTTTCAAAGCAAGAAGCAAATTGTATATTTTTTAACGCAATATAAGGAAAAACCTTATTTTCTTAAATTGTATTCCAGAAAGTACAGCCCCCGCAAATTTCCCCTTTTCCCCGTATTTCCATGTCTTTCCATGAAGGATTTTTGTTCGTGTGCGGCGATGATATCACTCAGATATTTTGATAATTATTTAACATTTAGAACAATTCCACTGCCTATCCCATCCCCCTATGTTAAACCCCACAAAACATTTTTTACCAGATAATCACCAAATAACCAAAACCGCCATCTGTGCGCCTGCTGAGCGGCGAGCATCCGAGCAGGAGTGCATTGATTCAGGGATCTGGCTTCCTCTTAGCTCGCGGGTGACTGCGTTGGAGAACAGGGGACACTTGTCTGAGCGCAGCGAGTTGTGTCCCCTGTTCTCCGTCCTTAGCAGTCTCCCGGGAGCTTAGAGGAACCTTCCCTGAACCACCTAGCACTCCTGATCGGATACTCGCCGCGTCCCGCCGATTGACATTCCTCACTCCCCATGCTATATTCTACTTAACTTGGTCGTGCTAACCCCAAAGGTCATAGAAAACATGTCCTGAGGGCAAAGACGAAAAGGATCCGGCGCAAATTGAATCTATATATGACCTTCCCAGGCTATCTTATCGCCTTTAAGGTCATCCCCATGAATTCACCCCGCCCGGTATGCTCTTTTCGTGTGCATACCGGGCTTTTATTATTCAACTTTCATGGAGGAACCAATTATGAGAAAAATGTTATCCGTAATGATGGCCGCTGCGATCGCAGGCTCTCTCCTCGCAGGCTGCTCATCATCCACAACCGAAACAACTGCTGCCGCTTCTTCCGCAGAAGAGACAACAACAGCCGCTGAAACCGCCGCTGAAGCTTCCACAGAAACAGCTTCCGCTGAGACCTCCGGTGATGAAACCGTTGTCCGCGTCGGCGGCTTAAAAGGACCGACAACCATGGGACTCGTAAAACTCATGGATGAGTCCGCAAACGGTGAAGCAGAAAACAACTACGAATTTACAATGGTAACCGCTGCTGACGAGATGACCGCAATGGTCGCAGGCGGAAAAGTCGATATCGCCCTGCTCCCGGCAAACGTTGCAAGCGTTCTCTACAATAAAACAAACAAAAACATTTCCGTGATCGACATCAACACACTCGGCGTTCTCTACTTCGTTTCCGCCGACAATTCCGTGACAACGATCGATCAGTTAAAAGGAAAAACTGTATATCTCCCGGGCAAAGGAACCACACCGGAATACGCACTCCGCTATGTGCTCTCCGCTGCAGGGCTCGGCGAAAACGACGTGACTCTCGAGTTCAAATCGGAAGCATCCGAGGTTGCTTCCGTACTCGCGGAAGACCCGAACGCGATCGGTCTTCTCCCGCAGCCGTTCGTTACAGCAGCTCTCGCCCAGAACGAAAAACTCTCCATCATCATGGACCTCACAAAAGAGTGGGACAATGTCCAGAGCGAAGCTTCCGGAAGCCACCTTGTAACAGGCGTCACGATCGTAAACAATGACTTCTTAAAAGAGCATGAAGATCTCGTCGACACCTTCTTACAGGAACATGAGGCGTCCATCCAGTTCACCTCCGAGGACCCGGATACCGCTGCTGAGCTCATCGCAAACGCTGAGATCGTTGCAAAAGCCCCGATCGCAAGAAAAGCGCTTCCGTACTGCAACATCACCTTCCTCTCCGGAACTGAGATGAAAGAGGCACTCTCCGGTTATCTCCAGGCTCTGTATGACCAGAACCCGGCATCCGTCGGCGGCGAGCTCCCGGATGATGGATTCTACTATGTAAAATAATCACATCCGGATCATGAGCATGGGGTATGGCAGATTAGTCAGCCATACCCCATATTTATGTCTGTCAGTGTCAGCTCCTTTGTTTGTTCCAGAAGCGATCAACATTCTGGAGATAACACAAAATTTATGCACCTAATTCATCTTTAAAATAATGGAAACACAGTACATGTTTTTCAAATGTATTAAGTGCTAAAAATATCTGCTATAATTATCTTATCCATTCATTCTGCACATTGAATGATTGTATCGATACACTTTTTCATTTGATTTCTACTTCTCAAGGAGACACCTGCCATGAATAAACAACTCCCCGGCTTCGCCCGCAGAATCCTGATCATCCTCTTCTGGATCATCCTCTGGCAGTTCGCGGCCTCTCTGATCCGGAACCATATTTTCCTTGTCGGTCCCATCGACACACTGCGCACGCTCTGTGAACAGGCCCTGCTTCCGGCTTTCTGGTCCGCCATCCTGTTTTCCTTCGGGCGGATCTGTCTCGGATTTTTCCTTGCCTTTTTCCTCGGGCTCTTCACTGGGTCCCTGGCGTACCGTTTTCCCATCGTTTCCGAATTTTTAGAACCGCCGGTGCAGCTCATGAAAACAGTGCCCATCGCCTCTTTCGTGATCCTGGCACTCATCTGGACCGGATCCCGGAATCTCTCCGTGTTCATTTCCTTTCTCGTCATCTATCCGATGATCCATGTGAACACGAAAGCCGGTCTCTTATCCACGAACCCGGAGCTTTTAGAGATGGCATCTGTTTTCCATATCCCGCTTATTCGAAGAGTCTGGTATCTCTACCGCGGCGCGCTCTATCCATACTTAAAAAGCGCCTGCCGGACCGCGCTCGGCATGGGTTTCAAGTCCGGGATTGCCGCCGAAGTCATCGGAGTTCCGGGCGGATCGATCGGGGAAGGTCTGTATCTCGCAAAGATCTATCTGAGCACTGCAGAGCTCTTCGCATGGACCTTCATGATCATTGTGGTCAGCACACTGTTTGAAAAATTATTTTTGTGGATCTTAAAGAAATTTGCAGGAAAGGGGGCTCTTATCGATGAGTAAAAACACAGCTGACATCCCGGCTCTGTCTCTCCGCTCCATCTCGAAATCCTACGATAGTCATCCGGTCCTCACCGGTCTTTCGATGGATTTCTTCTCAGGAACCGCCTACTGCCTGATGGCGCCGTCCGGAAGCGGAAAGACGACACTCTTCCGCCTGATCCTCGGACTGGAATCCCCGGACCGGGGCGAAATTCTATTTAAGGGCTCACTTCGCCGCCCGCAGATTTCTGCAGTCTTCCAGGAAGACCGCCTCTTAGAGGGATTTTCCGCTGTTGAAAACCTGTTTTTTGCGCTCGGGAACCGGTATTCAAAAGAAACACTCACCACTTCACTTCTCCGCCTTCTCCCCGCAGATGCGCTCGAAAAACCGGTCTGCGAATTCTCCGGCGGAATGAAGCGGCGTCTTTCCGTCCTCCGCGCACTCCTCTCTCCGGCCGAAATTATCCTCATGGACGAACCATTCACTGGACTGGATCCCGCGACAAAGCAGACCGTCATCGATCTGATCAACGAACTCTGCAGTGGAAAACTTTTGATTGCTTCCACGCACGCGAAGGAAGATGCCGTGCTTCTTAATGCCAAAATCATCCTCAATAAAACTCTCGCATGATCCAGTTACAGTTGAGAATTTCCCTTCTGCACAAAAACGGATGGACCCATCTCTGATCCATCCGTTTTCCTCTCTTATTATTTTTCGTAAAGATTCGACTTTTCTGAAAGTACATACTGATCATACAATTCTGTCCATGTCTTCTTCACGATCTCAGAACTGCAATGCGCATCAAAATCTGCCTTTGTCTCCCAAAGATCGGAAACGATCACGACATCCGGATCATCCACCGATTTACTGATAAAATAATGGACATTTCCATGCTGTCCCCGGAACTGTTCTACCAGATTCGCATGTTTCAGCTCTCCGATATATTCTTCCCGTTTCCCGTCTTTTATCGTCAGGACTGCAATATAGTGGGTCACAGATCACTCTTCCTTTCGATTATCATTTCGTTACTGGTGAAGTTCCCGTATTTTAGGAGTTCGCCCAGCACTGGTCCTTTTTATTTCTGGATCGTATTGGAGTTCTGGTTATATGCCTTTGCAACACACTTCCACTCTCCATCCATCTTTAAAAGAAGAAGAACGTCTGTGAAGTCAATTCTGTTGCCCCATCCCTCTTCGAGGACACGAACAACTGCAAGAGATTCCTCCACAAGTACAACGTCGACTCTTGCCTTGAAATTATCGCCGCCCGGAACGGTATCAACATTCTTGTAGAACTGTTCGATGGAACCATGTTCCAGCTTACCATCAAGATATCCAAAAAGGACTGCCTCATCGGTAAAAAGCTCTTTCGCGTATTTGCTGTTTCCCTCAGCTACGCTCTTAACAAAGTTCATTGCTGCTCTCTCAACTGCCTCATACTCTTTGATCGGTGCTCTCATGATAAAAAACCTCCATATAATTTAATATTTTTATTGTTTCGATTCCTTTGATTTTCCTGCCTTCAGACATTTTTAGGAATCGCAAAACACATTCTCATTGTCTGTCAGATCGACTTTCCAAGCTCATAAGCCTGTTCCAGTTCCGGCTTTCCGGTGATGTCTCCGACATCCCCATTGCCTCCCGCAAGAACATGCCCGATATTTTTCCATCTCAGATGTTTCATCAGGTGATCATAATAAGTCAGGACATCCTCAAATCCATTTCCTTCTGCCGCCATTAAAAGTGCGCTTGCCCGTCCATGTCCCCGGAGCAGGTTTCCATCGCCTTCCTCAAGTGCAAACAGTCTGTCGATCGCTGTTCTGATCTGTCCGCTCATATTCCAGTAATACAAAGGAGTCGCAAGAATGATCACATCACATTCTTTTACGGCCGGATAGATCTGTGACATATCGTCTTTCTGGACACATGGGCATTCGCGGCTGCTGTGACCGCCAAAACAGCCTTTACAACCATGGATTTCCATGTGATCAAGAAAGAATTCCGTAACCATATTCCCTGCACTCTCTGCGCCTTCCGTAAACTTTCGGACCAGAGCGGAAGTGTTCCCATTTTTTCTGGGACTTCCATTCAGTATTACAATCTTCTTTCCCATACCTGCACTCACCTTTTCTCTCAGATCTTCTCTGCCAGTTCAGCCGCCTGTCTGCATCCGTCTGTTTTTTCGATCTCTCCTGCGTTTAAAACACCCGGGACCAGCACTTCGCCGATCATATTCCACTTCAGCAGAGCAGCCGTACGCTCGATCGGGATCCAGACACCGTCCATGACAGACAGGTCATTTTCCTCACAGCAGGTGATCACGGCACATTCCTTGCCTGCGATCTCTTTCCCTGCCACACAGAAGGAATACATTTTGTCGATAACCCCTTTAATCTGGGCCGGGATCGAATACCAGTAAACCGGTGTGCTGAACACAACCGCATCTGCTTCCAGGATTGCCGGTGCGATCATATTAAAATCATCGTCAAAGGAACAAGCCTTTCCAGTCTTAAAACATGTCTCGCATGCATGACATCCGCCAACCTGTTTCATCGCTGCATCAAAGCGGGTAACGGTATGCCCTTTATCCTCAGCTGCTTTGATAAATGCCTCTGTCATTGCAAAACTGTTGCCGTTTTTTCTTGGGCTTCCTGTTATAACTACGATTTTTTTGCTCATAAAATTTTCCTCCGCTTCTATTGGATCAGCTTTTTTTGTTGCTTATATCGGAATTATATCAAGAATGATTTCAAATACAAGTACGCACATTTAAGTGCAATACTAACATTATAGTTTAATACTTACCTATACGATAGTATTGATCAGATCAGTGACTCCGTGTAAAGTAACTATTTTCTCCTTCGTTTTTTCATCCTGACACTGAGCTTTTATTTAAATCTCTTTTTAAAAACGGGTATACCGATTCTGGTATACCCGCCGCAAAAATTATGTCCGCTCTCTGCTTACTCCCGGATTTCTCCCTTCTTCAGACGGTCAAAGAAATCAAGTGTGAGCTCCCGCATCTTCGGAACCCAGAACATGATGCCGATGACATGAACCAGGATCGCCCACATGTTGCCAAAATCTACCCACGGGAGTGCCGCATCAACACCGATCGTGCCTCCGATGAAACAGCAAACCACAACCAGGATCTGCATGATCCGCTTTGCTGCTTTTCCCAGCAGGCTTTCCGCAAGGATCCCTGCCGATGTTGACATGGACAACGCTGAAGATGCTGCGAAAAGGATCAGGCTGATGGATGCCAGGAGTCTTCCCGGAAGACCGATCGTTCCAAATGCATTGATCGCCAGAACAGAACCAGGATCTCCAGTCTCCCATGTTCCTGTGACAAGAATGACCATTGCGCTGAACGTACAGATGATCATCGTGCACATAAATACCTCGAAAATACCAAACATTCCCTGCTTGACCGGCTCATTTGTGTTCGCCTGGGCATGCAGGATGCTGGCGCTTCCGTTTCCTCCGTCATTCGAGTACACACCTCTGGAACAACCGTTTTTGATCGTTGCCGCCAGCGCAGCCCCTGCAAATCCGCCAGTTGCCGCTGTCCCTGTAAATGCATTTGTAAAGACGGAGATCAGGGCCGGAATCAGATTCTGAATATTCAGAATGATCAGAAGTGTTCCAGCTGCCATATAGATGATCGCCATTGCCGGTACCAGTTTGTCAGTGACCTTTACAAGTGCGCCAAGACCGCCAAGAATAACCAGAACGATGATCACACAGCAAACTACGGTTGTGATCAGGGACGGCACTCCGAATGTATGTACAGAGGAGCTGATCGCTCCGGTGTGAACGCCGCATCCGATCGCCATTCCAAAGCAGCAGGTGATCGCCCAGATCCATCCAAGTGGTTTCCAGATCTTTGCCAGATAAATATTCGCTCCGCCGCGCCACTGTCCGTTTGCATCCTTTTCTCTTGTATACACGCCAAGCAATGCCTCAGAATATTTTAATGCCATCGCGACAAAACCGATCACCCACATCCAGAAAACCGCTCCGGGACCTCCTAACGCGATCGCACTTCCGACACCGATGATGTTGCCGGTTCCGATCGTATTTGCAAGTGTCGCTACCATCGCCGACCAGCTTGAGATTCCTTCTTCACTCTTACTGTGCGCTGCATCACCGAATGTTGCCTTCAGCATGTAGCCAAAATGTTTGATCTGGACAAAATCGCATGCCACGGTGATTACAAGACCGCCGCCGATCAGCAGGGCAAGGATCGGGAATGTCCACATCCAGTTCGTAAATGCCATGATTGCCTGATAAACTGCCATATTCTTTTTCCCCCTGTGCTAATGAAGTAATGATATAAAATACATAAAGATGCGGTCCTGATCCAGCGTTCCATGGATCGGATCCCGATGCATCAGCTCCGGGTGCCACTGAACTGCGATGATCGGCAGTTCCCGGTGCATCATTCCTTCGATAATGCAGGTTCTTTTACATTCCACTTCCAGCGACTCTTCGTTCTCGATCTTCCGGATCCATTCTTCTCTTTCGTCTTTGTTCAGCTTGCCAGAAAGCCATACCTGCGTGATCCGGAATCCTTTTCCAGGTTTTCTGACTGCCTGATGGTGAGCAGAATTTACGATCCCGTTTTCTCCGTACAGCATTGCAAACGGGGTTCCTTTGACGATCAGCGTATCATGAAGCTTATTTTCATTTGGAACATATGTATGCATCGGACCATTCTCCAGATCCTGGATCAAAGTTCCTCCAAAGTATACGTTTACAAGCTGCATGCCGCGGCAGATCGTGAGCATCGGTTTTTTCGCCTTTACAGCCGCATTGATCACAGCAAGCTGGAGATCATCCAATTCTCTGTCAAGGTTCATACTTCCCTGATTTTCTTCCCCATACAAGGCCGGATCGACGTCCGGAAGACCGCCCGGTACAAGAATCCCGTCACATTCAGAAACCTTTTCAGGATCCAGAGAGATCACCAGTTCTGCATTCAAAGATTTCAGGACATCTTCAACCCCCTCATACAACCCATAATGATCGATCTCCCGTTCCACATACATTATTTTTTTCTTCACTTTGTACCTCCTGTAATGTTCCCCATAGTTTCTTCTGTTACAGTACGTGCACTTTCGCCCGTAAAAAGTGTTACAATGCACGAACCTTTTCTGGCGTGAAAAGTAACTTTCATCCGATACATGCATGCTTGCCGGTGTCTTTTCTTTCTGCTATAATTTTAATCGCAAGACCTGACATTTGTAAAATTCGTAAAAAAGTAAGAGCCTATATGTTTTTTCGTATGGACAGAAAGGATTTCTCTATGTTCAGCTACAAAGACTACATTTGCGCGATCTGGAATGAGCGCAGTTTCTCCAGAGCTTCCCAGAAACTTTTTGTATCCCAGCCCTGGCTCAGTTCGGTTGTGAAAAAGACAGAACAGGAAATCGGAACTCCTATTTTTGACCGATCGACCAATCCGATTTCCCTGACAGAGGCGGGCAGATACTATCTGGAACAGGCGAAGCGGATTACCGAAATTGAAGATGAAACCCGGATGTATTTCTCCTCTCTTTCTGCAAAAAATGGTGCCTCAGTCCGTGTTGGAAGTTCCATGTTCTTTTGTACTTATGTTCTTCCCGGTCTCATGGATGAATTTAAGGCGATGTATCCCCAGGTTGAGCTTACCTTTGTCGAAGGGATCACGAAAGATCTGACCGATAAACTCCTTGATCATACGATCGACTTTTCTCTTGAAGTAGAAAAGATCCAGCATCCAAAGATCGAATCCATCGAATGGGCATCCGAGGAGATCATTCTCGCAGTACCGGCTGCATTTCCGATCAATCAGGAGCTTGCCGCTTACCGGTATGATTTTGAAGAATACCAGAAGCGAAAAACTTCCGCGGTCTCAAAGCCACCGGTCTCGCTTTCCCTTTTTCACAAAGAAAAGTTTCTGCTTCTTGATAAAGACAACGATATTTACCGCCGGGCCCTCAACATGTGCCGTCATGCCGGTTTTGTCCCCGATGCAGCTCTTTCTTTATCCCAGATGATGACCGCTTACTATCTGGTATGTGAAGGACAGGGAGTGGCCTTTTTGCGCTCAACGATCCCTGAACACGTTTCTCCAACCGATAAAGTCGTCTTTTACCGGATCGATGACAAAGACGCTGTCCGAAGCATCTATCTCTCCCGCCTGACCACACAGCCAAATCCATTCGTCCAGAAACTTCTCGATTTTATTCTGGAGCACGGACTTCACTCTGAAACAAATTGACAGGATTGACTTTCCCTGGTTTCAATATTACAATCATAAAAGGAATATACAAAAGAAGTACACTTATTCAGATATGATACAGATATTTATGGGCTATACTTACCAAAAGGAGAGTGTGATATGAGTATTGAATGCATCAAAGATGCCCGGCTGGAAGACACCGGTTTTAATTACACCATGTCCCTGATCCAGGGAAAATATAAAATGTTTATCCTCTATGCTCTGGCGGACTACAAAGTTGTCCGTTTCAATGAGCTGAAAAAATATATCGGCACGATTTCTTACAAGACATTAAGCGTCACCTTAAAAGAACTCGAGGCAGACCGCCTCGTTCACCGGGAAGAGTACCCGCAGATCCCGCCAAAAGTCGAATACAGCCTGACCGAACGTGGAAAATCCCTGATCCCGATTCTGGATTCCATGTGCGACTGGGGTGAACTGCATCGGGCGGACTGAAAACTGTTGATATCACCTTATAACAGAAAGAGATGCCGACAACTCAATATGAGTCATCAGCATCTCTTTCTCTATTTACGTATTTTAATTATTTTGTTATCCGGCTATTTTAGTTCCCGTCCCCCGGAAATCCCGCGATATTTCCGATCGCTTCCGTCGAAGGAGTCGCCGTCGTCTCATCACCAGGTCCATTCGGAGCTGCCGCAGTTGTAGACGCGGCCGTCGTCGGAGCTGCGGTTGTCGCCGCCTCAGTCGCTGCAGTTGTTGCTGCTGCGGTTGTGGATGCCGCTGTCGTCTCACTCTGACTGCTCTTCGTCTCGCTGTGCGTGCTCTTTGTCTCAGAGCCACTCGTAGACGCCGCTGTTGTTGCCGCCGCAGAGCTCTCCGGAGCAACACTCTCACCCGGAACATATCCGTCCGGCATTCCGTCGATCGCTGCCGATGTGGACTCCGCAACCGTCGTCTCACTCGCTGCAACCTTCACAGATCCGGTATTTCTGCGGATCACCGCCGCATGTCCCTTATATGTCTTCGCATGGTCTTCCGTCTTTTCCACGACTGTGCCATTCTTCGATACGATCTTGTAAGTGATCCAGCGGCTTCCGTTTGTTCCCGCCTTCTGGGTCACTTCCGTTCCAGGATCCAGAGTCGGATCTTCCACATACGTCGGCTCCGGCGGCGGAAGCTCATCCGTCTTCTCAGACTCCAGACTCCATGTAATTCCCTCTTCGAGGACCGGAACTCCGTAGAAGGAAACTGTCATCTTCCGGTTGCTGTAATTCGCACGGATCCCGATCGCCGCCTTTGAGGTATTGATAAAACGGAAATCCGGGATATCCCAGCTGATCGCCGCATCCTGTCCCGGTGTTACATAGTTCGGCTCAAATGTGTGGGAACGACGGTATGTGATCTGCATTCCGGACTGGAACGCAACACGGTACATCGTCGAAGATACCTGGCAGACACCGCCGCCCGGCTCCTGAACGACCTCACCGCCGCTGTATGCAGCTGCTTCCTGGTATCCTTTTTCCGCTGTACGCGGACCAACAACCTTGTTAAAGGAGAATTCCTCTCCCGGCTGTACGATCGTTCCGTTGATCGCCTGCGCCGCCAGCTTGACATTCGTATTTCGCTTCTCGTTCGCGGTCGTCTCTGTCGTAAATGTCGAAAGTCTCTGATACTGCTCTCTCGCATCAGCCTCGGAAAGTTCCGGTGCCGTCTCATTGACCTCCGCCTGGATCACCGCATCATAATTTCCACTCGTCACCGCCTCAACAAGATCCGCCGCAAGTTTTTCCTGATCCACGGCCTTACCCGGCGTTCCGTCTGTGAACAGGAACTTATCACTCGCTGCGTCATACTCAGAGATCGAGCTGTTCTTCGCCTTCACATCCCATTTTGCCGCTGCGTCTGCCGCTGCCTTTGCCGCTGCGGACTGCAGATCCTCGGAATCTTCCACCGAGAATGTATATTCTCCGCCATTCTTGTCAGCAGAAATCCCGTCCAAAAAGGCATCCAGCTCCGTGTCGATCATGTTGTCCGCGTCCACGCTCTCCCCGTTGTAAGAGATCTTCACATTCCACGGAAACTTCGCCTCGATGGCAGCTTTCGCCTCGCTCTTTGTCATTCCCTTTAAAGAAATCCCGTTGACGCTGATATCGGATGCCTGGAATGTGGATTCCTCCGCGACCGTATCCGTTGTCTTCTCTTTTCCATGCCCGAACAAGCCGGAAATAAGCCGGGTCACTCCGATGATCAGGATCAGGCAGATGATCGCTCCGCCGATCATGATCCGTCTCCTCAAGATCTGTTTTCTCTTCCGCCTCTGCGCCCGGATCCAGGCCGGGGAATGCTGCCTGTACTCGTCTCTCTGGTCTCTCTGGGTTCTGGGATCTCTCTGGTCTCTCGGTCCCCTTGATCCCCTCTGATCTCTCTCTCTGTTCATGTCTGTATTTTCCTTATTTTACTTTATCAGAATTTATCAGGATGCAACGACAGGGTCCGCACTGAAATGGTGCCGAACCCTGATATGTATCGGTTATGATTATGTAATATCGTTCCAATTACGGTATTTTTACAAAATCTCATCTGTCTGTATCAGACAATTATTCATTATATCGGTACCGGAATGCCTTGTCAAGAACGCCGGACAACAAAAGTTCACGCTCTTAAAGTTAACACTCTTAGCGTCAAAAATGGACCTCCAGAAGTTTTCTCTCCCAAAGATCTATTTTTTCAACTTCTTTATCTGTTCCGGTCCTCTCCTGCTGCCATTTTTTCGTGATCCGACCGCGCTTTTCAGGCTCAGCCAAGGAATCCAAGATGCTCCAGCAAAATCTTGATCCCCATGAGGACCAGGATCAGTCCGCCGACAAACTCTGCCTTCGACTTGTACTTCATTCCGAATACATTACCGACCTTCACGCCGATCGCCGACAGGATAAATGTCGTACATCCGATGAAGGTCACTGCCCAGACGATGTTTACATGTAAAAACGCAAATGTCACGCCGACTGCCAGCGCATCGATACTGGTCGCCACCGCCAGGGCTAACATCGTCTTCACGTCAAAGCTGGCGTTCAGTTCTTCGTCCTCATCCTCTCTGGATTCCTTGATCATATTGATTCCGATGATCCCGAGAAGAACAAATGCGATCCAGTGGTCGATCTGTGTGATCATGGACTCAAACTGGCTTCCGAGAAGGTAGCCGATCGTCGGCATCAGAGCCTGGAATCCGCCAAAATATGCACCGCAGATCAGCGCGTGCTTCGGTTCCATCTTTTTTACCGACAAGCCCTTACAGACAGACACCGCGAACGCATCCATCGACAGTCCTACAGCAAGGATAAAAAGCTCTAAAAGTCCCATAAGTCATGTTCCTCCTAAAAATTGCTTATTTTTTCTGATAAAAAGGAATCCGCTTTCCGGTTTCCCGCGCCGAGCACACTTTCCTGTGCGATCCTTCCGCCTCGCACATTGAGCATCTCAGGCACGCAGTGCCTTTTTGTTTAACAGAATGTTCCATCGGGATTTCCTCTTAAACAAAAAAAGAGACTCTCTCTGTCATTTTCGACAGATAAGTCTCATCATTTCAAGTAAAGCCAGGAACATTTCCAGTATGTTGACCTTACTGCGCTTTCCGGCGCCGACTACTCCCTTATTCTGGTAAGTCCGTAACTGTATTGTATCGTCACAGTTACATGAGTATCTTTTTGTTCTACAGAAGAGTGCGGATGAAGGGATTTGAACCCCCACGGTTGCCCGCCAGCTCCTAAGGCTGGTGCGTCTGCCAGTTCCGCCACATCCGCGCATTCTCCGATAGACTCTCATTATAGCGTGTTTGAAAAGAATTGTCAATTATGGATTTTCTTCGTCTCCTCATCGTAGTCATCCAGGAAATTGTAACTCCAGTCTCCCTTGTGATATCCGATGACCGTCTTCAGATTGATGTTGTGAACACTGTTGAAAATGTTCATGTCGATCGTGTCACAGCGCTTTCTGAGCTCCGCGATCAGCTCCTTCATCTCGTCGCGCTTCGATCCCTTTTCGCCGCCGCATGTCGCGCAGCGCTCCGTGAAACGGCACGCACACTGGATAAAGTGGAGGTGATTGTAATCTCTCCACGCCTTGATATCCGCCTCGCGGACCATGTACATCGGGCGGATCAGCTCCATGCCCTCAAAGTTCTTGCTGTGGAGCTTCGGCATCATGGTCTCGACCTTTCCGCTATACAGCATTCCCATCAGCGTCGTCTCGATCACATCGTCAAAATGATGTCCAAGCGCGATCTTGTTGCAGCCGAGCTCTTTCGCGTGGGAATAAAGATATCCGCGGCGCATTCTCGCGCAGAGATAACACGGGCTCTTATCCACGTCGGCAACGATATTGAAGATATCGCTGTCAAACACCTGGATCGGAATTCCCAGAAGCTTCGCGTTATTTAAGATGATATTCCAGTTGTCCTCATTATATCCCGGATTCATCACGAGAAATACAAGGTCAAACTTCACTTTTCCATGAAGTTTCAGCTCCTGTAAGAGCTTTGCCATGAGCATCGAGTCTTTTCCGCCGGAGATGCAGACCGCAATCTTATCTCCTTCCTTGATCAGCTCGTAGTCATGGACTCCCTTTGTAAACCGTCTCCAGATCGATTTGCGGTATTTTGTGATGATGCTGCGCTCGATCGCCTTCGTGCGCTCCGCGACCTCCTCCTCGTTCATGACCATCATGGACAGGGACAGGCGCAGGAAGGAGCGGTATCCGCCTTCCACGCTTCCGGCGTCAAATCCGGCATCGTCCAGAAGTTCCGCCACATACAGGCTCTTGTTTCCCGTATGGCAGAGCACCCAGACCGGCTTGTCCTTCGGGATCGCCGCGAGAAGTTTTCCAACATTTACGCCCTCTTCCCAGGCCTTTCCCTCTCCGATCGTTCCGGACTCCATGTCCGCCTCCTCCGGATTCTCCAGGTATTCCACCAGCTTGTCCTCCGGGATATTTAACGCGGCATCCATGGACCCCTTTTTATATTCCTCCGCCGGGCGGATGTCGATGATCGTCCGGTCAAACGTTCTTCCATTGATCAGCTCTGCAGCTGTAATCGTCTTAATCATTCTTTTTCTATTCTCCATTTATGGCTGTCGCCCTGATCCGGGCGCCGTCTCTTGCTGTTTTTACTTTTCTAAGATGTCCTTCAACATATAAACCCTGTTGAACGGGAATGAAAAATAATATCCGTCCGCGAAGTCCTCCACCAGCTTCATGACTTCCTTCGCAAGCTGGATGCCCACGGCCTCGCCTTCCTTCCGGCTGGCTTTTTCAGGGTATCTCGCGACGATCTCATCCGTCACATTGACGCCCGCGATCTCATTTTTCATGAACATCGCGTTCTTTCTGCTGATGAGCGGCATGATCCCGCAGAGGATCCGCGCCCCGGTCTCATCCTTGATCCGGCGCAGTCTCACCGCGTCCCCCTCCGTGAATACCGGCTGGGTCAGGAAAAACTCCGCTCCCTCTTCCATTTTCTTCTTTACACGTCCGATCTCCACGTCCAGGTTCTTTCTTCCCTGGTTGATCGCACCACCGTAGCAGAGCGGATTCTTCGCGAAAACATCCTCGTTCATCTCCTTCGCGATCTTCATAAGCCCCGTGGAATCCGAGTTGAACACCGCTTTGACCGTCTGTCTCGCCGTCGACGGGATCGGATCTCCCGTGATGATCAGGAAGTTGTAAATATCATTGATGGCAGCTCCCAGAAACAGGGACCGCATCGCGATCGCATTCCTGTCACGGCAGCAGATATGCGGCATCACATTTAATCCCGTCGCCTGGCGCACCTTGTTTGCCATGAGGACGGAATCGACTCTCGTTCTTCCGGACGGGGAATCCGGGAATGTGAGGACATCCACGCCTGCATTCTTTAAAAGATGGGCGGATTCCAGGAGTTTCTCATCATCCGCATCAAACGGCGGCGCCAGCTCGACCGCGATAAGCTTCTTCTCTTTTCTGTTTCCGTTCTCATCATAGAGGAATCCCTGTCTTACCACAGGTTCACTCTGTCCGCTGCTCTCCGCCTCTTTTTCCGGAGCACCTTTCTTCAGGATTCCGTCCCAGGCGAACATTTCACGGATAAATTCCGGATCCGTTCCACAGCAGCCGCCGAGAATGTCAGCACCGAGCTCCTGAAGCTCCTTCATCTTCTCCGCAAAATATACCGGAGTGTTGCCAAACTGAAGTTTATTTCTCGTCAAAGTCGGATATCCCGCATTCGGGATCGCCAGCAGGAATTTATCCCCCGGACGTCCCGCTTTTTCCAGGATCTGGCGCATATGAGCCGGTCCCACGCCGCAGTTTAAGCCCACCGCATCGATCCCCGGAACAGCCGCCGCGTCCGCCAAAAGGCGCTTCGCGCTGAGTCCTGCCGCGCTGTAGCCGAACTGGTTCACGGAAAAAGAGACTGCGATGAACATGTCATACTCGGCACGGATCTTTTTGATCGCCGGAAGGATCCCGTCGAGGTCTGCAAACGTCTCAAAGTCCAGGACTTTGACTCCCGTCTCCGCAAACGTCTTTGCGATCTCATAATACTCGTCCGCCGCTGCCGCCGCGTCCTCCGTCCCATTCACCGGGATCGGACCGATATCGCCTGCGATCCAGACGTTCTTCCCCTCCGCCGCGCTCCTTGCGATCTCCACAGCCGCGCGGATGTTCTTCTCAACTTCCGGAAAGCTCTCCTGCAGCGTCTCTGTGTTCGCCGCAAAAGTATTCGTCCGGATAAAATTTGCTCCGGCATTCAGATATTCCTCGTGGATCTTCTTTACTTTCTCCGGGTCCGAGAGATTCGCAAGCTCCGGGATCTCCTGCGTCTGGTATTTTGCTGCAAAGTAAGTTCCGAACGCGCCGTCGGTGATGAGGTTGGTTTCTTTCAGATATTCACGTAAATTCATGCTCGTCCTCCTGGGGGTAAAAAAAGAATGGGCCTTGGCACATTCTCGCGCCGGGCGCAGTCGCTTACGACGATCTTCATCTTCGCGCGAGTGCGCATCTTAGGCACGCAGTGCCTTTTTGTTTAACAG
>OGKA01000201.1_pt1 | contig 71396 bp, 68 predicted proteins | sample 1572211 | NCBI WGS metagenome assembly OGKA01 (sample SAMEA2582125, study PRJEB24529) | metagenome | biome: Human gut stool | place: China | collected 2011 | reverse complement strand
TTCGATGCCATTTGGGCATAAAGCAGGGCTGCCGCCCAGCAAAAAATATTTGCTAATGCGACAGCCCCTTTTCTTTACCTGAAAAAAAGATGATTCACAGAATTTCAAAAATCTCCCTGCTCAGTCCTGCATTACATACGCGATTCAAGATTTTCAATCATATCCATCATTTCTTTCCTAAAATCTTCTTCTGTGCCGTTTTTCGCCTTTTCCAGTATGGATTTCAGAATCCGAGTTGTTTCCTGATACATGTGGTTGATTGCTTTGGTTTCTATCTTTTTCTCATAACTGAGATCACCGGTCAAAGAAAGAGAAAAACGTATTTCCGCAGGCTGGAGCGGGATCTGAAATACCAGCAAATTGGAAAGCAGCAGTTCCGGTTCAACGCCAAAGAGTTCCGCCATTCTTTTCACGTTATCCGAAATCAGTTCAGCATTGTTTTTTTGAAACTCTGTCCGCAAAGATTCCTCGATGCACGGGTTCTCCGTGATTTCATAGGGAGTACCGCCGATCTTTCTCATAAGCAAAATGCTTGGAAAGTTATCCGGGTATACCTTGCTGCGGAGTTTCTTCACATGATATTCATTCTTACAGATTTCCAGTAACCGAACCAAAGCGGCATATCCAATCCCCTGATGACGGAATCTTTCAAAAAGTTCCAGCCCAAATTCCTGAACTTCTTCGCCCAGTTTCAGAATGGAAGCAAATCCGCAGATCTGATCGCCCATAAGAACGGCATAATGAGCCTCGGTATCGGCAAACATGGCTTTCCACGATCGGTCGTTCGCTTCTTCGTCCTGCAGCATGCGCTTGTTTACCCATGTTTCATTTTCCAATTCGAAGTATGTCTCCTTATCCGAATCCAGAAGTTTTCTTAATTCAATGTTCATACCCATCATTTCCTTTGCGTGTTCGATCATTATGGGTCCATTCTATCATAATGCAGGTAAAAAGGACAGCAGGCGGAGTGCCGTAATTACACACTCAACCTGCGTCTCCGAAGTGCCGCGTGGGATTCTATGTTTCTCTTATACACAAGTGTGTGATTGACGCAGTCCGTGCGGCGGCTTATACTGGAGACAGAATAAATTGAACGTACTGGGAGAATCATTTTATGGCAAAAACTATCATATACATTCACGGCAAAGGCGGTAATGCCGAAGAAGCCATTCATTATAAGCCGCTTTTTGGCAACTGTGATGTCATTGGTTTTGATTATGAATCGCAGACACCATGGGAGGCCAGGAAAGAATTTCCGAAATTCTTTGACACGGTCTGCCGGAATGCTCAGCCTGTGGAAATCATTGCCAACAGCATAGGAGCTTTCTTTTCCATGAACGCTTTAACGGACAAAAAAATCAGCAAAGCTTATTTTATTTCACCAGTCGTAGACATGAAAAAGCTGATTTCTGATATGATGCTGTGGGCCAATGTTACGGAAGAAGAGCTTAAGTGCAGGAAGAATATCCCGACAGCGTTCGGTGAAACACTTTCATGGGAATATCTTTGTTATGTAAAAGAACATCCTGTTGCGTGGAATGTTCCGACACACATTTTGTACGGAGATCGAGATAGCCTGACATCTTATGAAACCATTTCCTGTTTTGCGGACCAGATTGGTGCCACACTGACCGTCATGAAAGGCGGGGAACATTGGTTTCACACGGACAATCAGATGGCATTCCTTGATCAATGGATCAAAAAATATATCTGATCAGATTCAATAAAAACTTCGGCAAATGCGATTGAACTGGAAAACGAAGAATACGGAAGAAAATCTATTGTTCTGGAAGGAAAGGAGAAATTCATATGATGGAAAACTATGTTTATCCCGGACACTCATGAGATGTTTGATTTGTACGACATACTGGAAGAACTGATCTCCAAAGAAAGCCATGATATCGGGTTGGAGCTTGGTTCAAGAGTGGACGCGGATCCCGATTTGGAGTATCTGCTGGAGGTGCTGTTCACTCCGGTAGAAGCCCGCTGCTCATATCTGGATATCTGGGGAACCAAAAAGTATCCGGATATCATCACGGACATTAAGGATGGCAAATTTATGGATATGTCCATGGAAGAATTTGAGGAAAAGCGGAAGAAATGGGTAAAAGAGATCCGCGAGACCGCTCATCCGATGCTTCGTATTGTGAAAGCGATTAAGTATGGTCGTGAGGTCAATGATTAGGAAATCAAACTGCATCTGCAAAATCTGGTTTCCAGACAGAAAAATGTACTGGTTTATATGCAGGTGTGCCAGAATATGATCACTCACGGCTTCTCCCTTACTCAGATTTCTCAGGCTGTGCCGTGGGTCGATAAATCGGATATCTACGGTCTTTCCCTGATGCTGGATTTATCGATGGAACTGACGCAGGAGGAGCGGGCCGAAGTGGAACAGGAATACCGCAGGACCGGGAAGCCAAAGGTATTAAAGAAAGTGTTCGGAGAAGAATAGAAATGAAAAATGAGTTAGTTTTATTTACAGACGGCGAAGTGAATATAGAAGTTCAGATAAGCCCGGAACAGGAAACAGTTTAGTTGACACAGAAGCAAATGGAAATTCTCTTTGAAGTTAAACATGCCACAATCAGTGAACACATATCAAATATTTTGTCGTCCGGAGAACTTGACGAAACTTCTGTCGGATTTTCCGACAAAAGTACAGGTGGCAGAAAACCTAAAATATATAATTTGGATATGATTCTTTCTGTAGGATGCATATCCATCATTGGAAGAAAAAGCCGCAAATCTATTGTATTTTTATGATCAAGGATCATCCTTATGTGGATGGCTGCAAGAGAATTGCGGCATCACTTTTTCTTGAATTCCTGGATAAAAACAATGCTTTATTCCAAGATGGAGAAAAACGACTCAGCGATGGAACCTTGGTAGCCGTTACGTTGATGATTGCTGAATCCAATCCAGAAGAAAAAGAAGTAATGGTGAAACTGGTGATGAATCTACTGAATTTGCAATAAAAAAGCACGGATTGCAATACTTGTCCCTGAGATTCTCACCAGCAAATACGCTGTGTGAAATGCTTGTGTTTTATACAGACTGAATACGCTAACTCTTGTTGGCTTATGAAAATACTTGTATTTTCCAATCCATAATGTTATATTCATTCCCAACAGCAATAACAATCATCCAAACACCATCAGTGTCTGGTTTGGTCCTTGGGGCAAAGGAGGAGACAACATGCGCCTGATCGAACATAAGAAAGGATACCTGTACGGAGCGGCTAACAGGGAAGGAGAGTCATATACGGATTGGCGGGCACCGTATATTGACCGTTCCGGACTGCTTATGATTTATGAATCCAATTCGCGACCTGGAAAGTTTGTGTTTGTTTTCTTTACCGCTCCGGCAAGCGGTTTCGCTGGGCACTATTTAAAAACATCACCGGGAGATTTGGAAACAGAAGATGATGGCATCATCAAACTCACTACAGGAAACAGCATTTACCGTTTCGGACAGGATGACTCCTGTATTCACGGTGAAGAGATGAAACTGCTGCTGTGGGATATCTATGAGGAGTTCGGACCATCGAATTCTATCCGGCAGGTGATGGAAAAAGAACTGTCTCTGGATGCCGGGCATGAATCGGAAGCGTGATTTCACAGGCAACTTGCCGGGGGTAAGTTACAGATATAATGGAATTGTATATATGAAAATAGGCATGACGGATTTGAATTGCTCCGTACATCTCTGTTTCCTGCTATTCAGCATCAGGGGGCATATGGAATTTATAAAAAAGGAGCTGCTATCCGGAATGCCGTAAGCTATGCGGAATATCTGAAATAAAGCAGTATAAAAGGAGAGGCTGGACATGGATATGGAACAGGTCATCAGGGAAAAACTGGCGGAGATTGAGAACAAAGAAAATGTCAGGATCATCATGGCGGTGGAATCCGGCAGCCGGTCCTGGGGATTCGCTTCCCCTGACAGTGATTACGATGTTCGGTTTGTATATGTGAGAAAACTGGAAGATTATCTGAAGCTGGATAAGACCAGGGACGTGATTGAATGGCAGCTGGATGATACGCTGGACATCAGCGGTTGGGATTTGAAAAAAGCTTTACAGCTCATGCATGAGTCAAATCCGTCCATTTTTGAGTGGTGTGCTTCACCGATCGTATACAGGTGCAGTCCGGCATTCGAGGAACTGCAGGAAATCAGGAAAGAGTATTATTCCAAAAAGAAGAGCCTGTACCATTACTGGCATATGGCAAGCAGCAATTATGAAAACTATCTGCAGGGTGAAGAAGTACGGATTAAAAAGTATTTTTATGTGATCCGTCCGTTGCTTGCGGCAAAATGGATCGCGGATCATGGAACGCAGCCGCCGATGTTGTTCCGTGAACTGCTGGATGCAGAACTACCGGAAGAGCTGAGAGCCATCGTGAATGAACTACTGGACAAGAAGCAGAAAATGCCGGAAATGCGACTGGCCCCAAAAATCAAGGAACTGGACTGCTTTATCAAGAAAGAATTGGAAACAATCAGGCTTGCTGCCGATCAGGCAGAGACCGACAGAAACACATGGGATACCCTGAACCGTTATTTCATGAAGCAGGTGACAGAACGTCCGGCTCTGAATCCATACGAAATGCAGCCGTCCATTGGCATCGATCTGATTGCCTTGACAAGGTACGCCAAAGCAAATGGAAAGACATTAACAGAATTGAGCGAAACAGAAATTAATTTGTTTCGAAACGGCGGTAAGGAAACCTGTTAATGATTTGTAAATTGGAAGTTGTGGAGGCTATACATGAAAGCGGCGAATGAATTCTATTTGGTGCTATTGCTGATCATATCTGTGCTTGGTTTGCTTGGCGTGATTTTTTTATGTATTGGCGCTGCGCTATATGAAAAAGAGAAGCGAAAGAGAGCCTCCTGCACACAACAAGTCATTGCATCAGTGACCGACATACAGCATCGGGCAATCGGCGCCTCCGGCTACACCGATGCCGATGAAGTGAAGATGATGTCAAGGTTTCCTGTTTATGAATACAGCGTTCATGGCACAGTGCTGAGAAAACGAGCATCTGTAGGAACAGTGAGACCAGAGGTATCTGTCGGTCAAAAGGTCAATCTTTGCGTTAATCTAAACCGTCCAGATGAATTCTACTGTCCTGCCGATAAATCAGCTCTCGTGCGAAAAGTGTTTATTGGTGTGGGTGCACTATGCGTAAGTGTTGCCTTGGTTCTCGGAGTGGTTCTATGCATGAAGTAATGGAGCGATAAAGAGCCATTAGATATACAGCTAATTTTGAAATTGAGAACCAAATTCCGTAGTTATGAAAAATTGTTCTCTGTCGAGAGATACTGTACGGGGACTTCTTTTGTCAGCCACACTCCGTTTGCCGATAAATAAAACAGGTAGCCATCCGCAGACATCGATTTAGCATCAATCCGATAGATAACCGGTTTCCCGTGTCGCCTTCCGACGGTTCTCGCGGTGTCAATGTCTTTGGACAGGTGGACGTACAGTCTGGACTTAGGGATCAGCCCGATTTGGTTAATGGATTCCACATATTTTTCTCCGGTGCCGTGCCACAGGATGTTCGGCGGGATTTTTTGTTCCAATTCCACATCGACAAGAATGGAGTGCCCCTGGTTTGCCCGTATCAGGGTTTTGTTCTCATTAAAGGAGTATCGCTGCTTGGAGTCCGTCCGAACAATCTCCTCCAGTATCTCCATATCAAATTTTCGCGTTTTTGCAATCCCGGCAATCAGTTCATCCACACGAGCCCAGCCGTGTTCATCCAGCTGGATCCCAATGGATTCCGGATGGTGACGCAGGATACGGGAAATGAATTTGCTTGTTCCTGTATTATCTTGTGGCTTCATATTTGTATTTCCTTTCCGTAAAATTTTATGAGAGAAGAACGGTATCATCAAACAGCATTCCAAGTTCTTTCATATGTTCGTTGAACTGATTGACGATCCGTTCCGCCGGCGAGTAAAAGTCGAGCCCTTCAGAAAGCAGAACTGCATGTCCTGCGACATTGTGTTCAGCCAGAAACATTGCAAGAGAACTCACGACAAGGTTGGTATCGTCCAGTGATTCCAGCCAGATATGCAGATTTCTTGGAAAGTCTGGATCGTCAAAATAAAGGTCACATCCCAATTCCCCGTTGTTCATGCTCATCTTCATTTAGAAATCCCCTTCAATATTAGTGATAGTTCTATCATAACGGAAGACAAGTGTTTTGCCAATAATGCAAATTTTATTTCAAGGCAAAGCTGAGATTAAGCACGAATGGCAGCCACAGGAAAATACCAAGCAGCCAGAAGAAACAACGCAGCAGTCTTGCGAACGATTTTCTGGAATAGAGAGTATTCGGCTTAAAGAAATTGTTGTTACTGAGAACTATAAGCAGTGGAAGCCGGATCCTTATGAACTGGAAAAACTTATGAAGTATTATGAAGAGCATAAGAAACTGGACAAGCCGGTACTGGTGAAAATAAAAAATGGGCGATACAAACTGAAGGATAATTTTCTCCAATACTATGTTGCGAAAAAGCTACACAAAACATGAGTTAAAGCAACTATGGATGCGAAATATCTGAATGGGAAATTCAAATGACACAGTTAGTAGAAGGAGAACATGTATGTACGACAGTCATATCTATTGTAGGGAATATAAAGAACTGAAAGACCAGATTGTTGATATTGTGAATGGAGAAACGGAAGAACAGGAATGAGAAACCAAGAAAGTTTGGGGCTGTTGATTTATCAGAATGGTAGAAGAAAAATAGGAAAGTGCAGGCACGCAGCTTGCACTTTTCTTTTCCTGCAGGAATTGAACCAGAGGTTCAATGCAGTCTTTCCTGTGCAGTGATATAACTGTCGTATCAGGGATATTACGGGAAAGGAGAAAGCACAATGGATGAAACCGCAAAGAGAATTACAAAGCGAATGAGTCCGAAGGAAAACGGAAAGAGACGGAAGGAAGAATGTTCCGTTTTTCTGTCGCACCGTAAGAGAGAATCGCTATGGGAAAGGATTTCCATATGGAGAGAGGACATTGTCTGCATTTATCAGAGACTGAGGTACGGATACTGTTACCGTGACACCTGGTCGATCGACCAATGGTTCCTTACGGTTGTTTCGAACATGATCCATGACCTTCGTGTTAACAGTCATGGCTACCCCGGCTCCTTTAAGGGAGCGGAAGAAGAAAACATCCGGAAATGGGACCGTATTCTGGGAAGAATGGAATTTTTGTTCCGGGAAGCGAATGAGGACACGTGCAGAAAGAAGAATCCGTATGAGAAAGAACATGACCTGGCACGGGAAGAATTCACGGCAAAATACGGCATGTTCGGAGAGAAACTGAAAACGGAAGAGGAGATTGCAAGGGAAAAGCGGGAGCATACGCATCGTCTGTATACGATGAGCGATGTTCCGAAATATGCGGAGATATCGGAAAAGTGGCTGGCGGCCGAGGGAGAACTGCGTGAGTACCGGGACCGGTGCCTGAAGCAGGGCATGGAGCTTATGATGAAATATTTTTGGAACCTGTGGGATTGATAGGCATGGACGGGCAAAAAAGCGGCGGGGAGTCGAAGGAGGATTCCCTGCCGCTTCTGTCGTGGGCTTTCTGTTTCTTCCGGTTGTATGCCCTGCCGTTCGGCATGGTCCGCGTTGCCGGGTTCAGGATGCCCCAGGTGGAACGTCGTAAGGAATGGTATGCTTTTTGTGCTTTCTTAGTCTGTTTGCTGATCGGGACAAATGATTTCTTCATGCAGCACCTCGATTCTGTTCCAGTGTTTCCATGATGCCGTTGCAGAATTCCATGTAATCGTTGTGCCCGAAAAGAAGCATCTTGTTGCGTAAGGACTCCATGGATTTCTCAAATTCCGCCGTATCTTTCTTTCTGACTTTGCAGAGAATGATACGGTACGGGGAATCGTCCCGTGAGAATTCGTTTCCGAACCGCACGGAAACATGGTTCTGTGCGAGCAGGGAATCTGCAAGATAGTCCTTGTGGTCGATGTACATATATGGGACGGACAGGATGGACAGGCCGTCCAGTCTCAGAAAATTTTTCATAGGTTCCTCCTTTGTGATAGCTGTCTGTAAGGAAAAGGCTGCGAAATTCACATTCCGCAGCCGTGGTGCTTGAAACCGTACCCCGGCACCAGCGTGATCGCTCACGGGTTTTCTACAGGGGGATTATTTACCATTGATATTTGCTGAATTAGCGTACCATGAACCGAAAGATACAACGGATAAAAAATAACAAAACAATCCATGTCACTGAACGTTAACAATCCCATCTGCATTTTTAAAGACCCTGTACGGAAAATTCTTTAAATGTCCGCTTCAAACAGGAACGTCTGATTGTACTGGTCAAGGGCAATCTGCATTTCCATGATTTCGCCGGAGATATGTTCGTAATCCTGTTTTACCAGTTCCGGATCGTAATTGGTATAGCGATACTCAGGAACGGCATTTCTGGAGCTGAATGCATGGGAAGATTCCCTTATTTTCGGAAGGCATTTCCGCATGGTGTCCAGGGTCGCTTTGCGGGAGTTGAGCTGTGCCATCCTTACCAGAATGCTGTCGACGCTCATTTCCGTATCGCCTACCATGATCTTTGCTGTTGCGTTGGCCAGGTTCAGGGCGTGCTTGATAATAACGGTTTTTCGATCAATTTCTTTCAACGTTTCGGAAACGGCGGAGTAGTCATACTCCGGGATGACCGGTTCCTCGCCGACGGCGGCAACGTATGTACGGGATGTCGCTTCCTTGGCTTCCCAGTAGGACTTTTCGTCCGCCAGGCTTTTGAGCAGTTTATTGGCATAAGCCGAAGTCATTTTCATGATGTATTCGCCTCCTTCGCATCAATTCCTTATGACACGATTATAAGACAGGAGAGGGAAGATGTCATTGAACCTGCGGTTTAAAGAAACCCATAAATGAGGAATATCCCCGTCAATGACGAGGATATTTTCAATGCCGGTATGTAACAGTCTGCTGAGAATGATAAAGTTGTCCAGGCTTGGAAGTGATTTCCCGGCGATCCACTTATAGATTGCCTGCGGGTTCTCAAAGCCGAACGCACCCTGGATCTCGCGATTGGATGCTGCGGATTGCGACCATATCGTAAGAATGAATATGAGATCGGGTTTCATCTGCTTCCGCAATTCTGGAGAAAAGGCTACGCAGTGGAAGCTGCATCGGCTGTCATCAACTACGCGTTTTCCATTTTGAAAGCAGACGCACTGTTTGCAGGACAGAATCCTCATAATACTGCATCTGCAAAGGTTTTGCGTAAGCTGGGTTTTCACTATATTGGTGACGAATTTTACGAACCAACCGGCTTATATCATCCGTCCTATGAATTAAAGCAAAAACATTAGAATCGCAGATTCTGGTTTGCCGAGCTCTATAGGAGTAAATGATACATTGGAAGATCATGAAATAATATTTAACCCGACAAACAGCTGCATCTCATTTCGTGCATAAGACATTTCGCCTGGTATTCTCGAAATAGGGAAAGGGACAACAGCGCAAGAGCACAGCCTGGAAGATATGAAAAAATCTCCGACAGTTCCACTGCAAAAACACAGCGGACTGCCGGAGATTTTTCTTTTGTTATAAACAAATCAGCTCATCATGCGGAAAAGACCGATGACTTTACCGAGGATTTCTACGTGATCCAGGATGATCGGGTCCATCGTGGAGTTTTCCGGCTGGAGACGGAAGTGACCGTTCTCTTTGTAGAACGTTTTTACGGTCGCGGAGTCATCAACGAGCGCAACGACTTTATCGCCGTTCTCGGCGTCCGGCTGCTTTGCAACGATGACTTTATCACCGCTGTAGATCCCGGCTTCGATCATACTGTTTCCTTTTACCTTTAACATAAATACTTCTTTATTCGGGAGCATTTCGGCAGGGATCGGAAGATAATCTTCGATATTCTGCTCCGCGAGGATCGGAGTTCCGGCGGCGACCGTACCGATCACCGGCACATTTACAACTTCACGTCTTGTAAGAGCGAAATCATCATCGAGAATCTCGATAGTTCTCGGCTTCGTCGGATCCCGGCGGATATATCCGTTCTTTTCCAGGGATTCCAGGTGGGAGTGGACCGAGGAGGTGGATTTCAAGTGAACCGCCTCACAGATCTCGCGCACAGCCGGCGGATATCCTTTCTTTAAGATCATTTCTTTTATATATTCAAGTATTTCTTTCTGCTTATCAGTAATTTTTCCCTGACTCATGAGACCCCTCCTTTTATTCGTCACGGCGATTAGGAAAATGGCAACCGCGCATACACGGGGAGACATTTGACGACCGCTGTAATAATCTGCAAAAGAATATTTCTTCTCTGCATACATAGTATCATAAACTGCGAAAAAAAGCAAACTTTTGTTCGAAAAAATGGAGAAAAAGAATTGACAAACATATGTTCGCGTGATAGAATCTAAACCAGAACAGATGTTCTCGAACATGAGTTTGCGCTTACTGAATACAAAGGAGGAACCAATATGAAGAAGTATTTGATCGCTCTTGTGATGATCGTGATGATCATGTCCTGCTTTTTTGGAAAGACCCTGGTTATGGCGAATGAAGACGAGGATGATGCCGTCTATAACCGCTATTATACGACGATCGAGGTGGAAAAAGGTGATACCCTCTGGTCTGTTGCAAAAACTTATTATCATCATTCCGGTATGTCCGTGCGGGAATATGTATATGAGCTGAAACTGATCAACGGAATGGTTTCTGACGAACTCCGCGCCGGTGATATGATCTCCGTGGAGTATTATGCGGAGACGCCGGGAAACCCGTATATAAAGTGATGATATAAGACAGAAAGATACAGAAGAGAGGATGCGGAGAGAAAGACTCTCCGGGCTGCAAACGAGATCCTTTGGGCAGAATGATGTCCGGGGATCTTGTTCTTTCTCCGGGATACTTGCATTCCAGCTGACCGGCGGCCAAAAGTTCCTTGCTTGCTATTGCCGGGATAAAACGGTACAATAAGAGGAGCAGAAGAGAGAGCAATAGGAGGAACCAATGAAATTATTCCATTTATCGGACCTTCATATCGGAAAGAGAGTCAATGAGTTTTCGATGATCGAAGACCAGAAATATATTCTTAAAAGAATTCTTGATCTGGCGGAAGAAGAAAAGCCGGACGGGATCATCCTGGCCGGTGATATTTATGACAAGCAGATCCCGTCCGCGGAGGCGGTCCAGGTGTTCGACGAATTTATCACAAGGCTTGCCGGGAGAGCGATTCCTGTTTTTATTATCAGCGGGAACCATGATTCGGCGGAACGGCTGGCTTTCGGCGGAAGACTGTTGAACAGCCGGGGGATCTACCTTTCGCCTGTATATGATGGGAGTGTCACGAAGATTCCGCTGAAGGATCAATACGGAACAGTCTGGATCCACCTGCTCCCGTTTATCCGCCCTTCGACTGTGCGGCATGTATTTGAGAATGAGGCGGATCTGGTAACGGATGTCCAGACTGCGGCGGAGACGGTGATCCGCCATATGGAGATCGATCTGAAGGATAGAAACATCCTTGTCGCACACCAGTTTGTCACGGGAGCTTCCAGGTGCGAGTCGGAGGATGTTCAGGTCGGTGGTCTCGACAACATTGACGCAGCGGTCTTTACACCGTTTGATTATACAGCACTTGGACATATCCACAGTCCCCAAAACGTAGGAACTGACCGGGTCCGCTATTGCGGGACTCCCTTAAAATATTCATTTTCGGAGGTGGACCAGGAGAAATCAATTACAGTCGTGGAGTTGGAGAAAAAAGGAACAGTAAGGACCAGCCTGCTGCCGTTAAAACCTCTCCGGGATATGAGGAAGCTCCGGGGCACTTATCTGGAACTTACCGACCGTTCTTTTTACAGAGATATGAACCGTGAAGATTATATCCAGGTGACCTTGACGGACGAGGATGATGTGCCGGACGGTCTTCAGAAACTGCGTGTGATCTACCCGAATATCATGCAGCTTTTGTATGACAATCAGAGGACAAAAACCACTCAGGAGGTCGATGCAGCGCAGGCCGTAGAAAAAAAGACAGAGATGGAACTGTTTTATGAGTTCTATGAACTTCAGAATAATCAGCCTATGACGAAACAGCAGAAGGATTTTGCAGAACAATTGATCCGGGAGATAAAAGAATGAAACCTGAAAAACTGGTGATCAGTGCCTTCGGCCCATACGCGGGAGAGAACACGATCGATTTTGAACAACTTGGAGAACACGGTCTTTACCTGATCACGGGAGATACCGGCGCCGGTAAGACGACGATCTTTGATGCGATCACATTTGCCCTGTACGGTGAGGCAAGCGGAACTGTGCGGGAAGCCGGAATGTTCCGGAGCAAATATGCGAAAGCAGAGACAGAGACGTTTGTGGAGCTGACTTTCGCCTATCAGGGAAAAGAATATATCGTCAGAAGAAATCCGGAATATGAATGCCCGAAAAAGCGAGGAACCGGATTTACAACGAAAAAAGCGGATGCGGAACTGATCTATCCCGACGGACGTCAGCCTGTGACAAAGATGGGCGCGGTCACAAAGGCTGTGACGGAGCTGATGGGTCTCGACTATAAACAGTTTACTCAGATTGCGATGATCGCCCAGGGGGATTTTCAGAAACTTCTGATCGCAGGGACTGCGGAACGCGGAGAAATCTTCCGTCAGATCTTTCACACGGAGATCTTTCAGGAGATCCAGTGGCGTCTGCGGGACGAGGAAAAGCGCAGACGAAAAGATTATGATGATCTGCGTCGTAGCATTACCCAGTACCTGGAGGATGCCTGCTTTGAGGAAGATCCGGCGGCGGAACAGGAATTTAATTCCTTAAAAAAGGTATACTTTGAAGGAAAAACAGTGCGGGGGATCGAGCTGCTGCGCAGTGAGACAGAAAAAGAAAAGGTACATCTGGAAACGCTGGATGGATCCGTGCAGAGCCTGGAAAAGCAGATCCGTGCGGTAAATGAAAAAAAGGGAAAGGCGGTCCAGATCAGACGGATCGAGGCAGAACTGGAGAATAAAAAACAGGAACGGGAACGGCTGAAGCCGGAGTGCGAAGAGGCTCTTGCAGAATGGAAAAAAGTGGAGAAAAAGTCGGAGCTTCGCGAAGAACTGGCAAAGAAAGTTCAGAAACTGGAACTGGAAAGTCAGAGATTTCTGGAACTGGATCAGAAAAGAGGAGAAGCGGCGGGGAAAGAACAGACACTTTTGAGCGTTCAGACAGATAGAAAGTCGATGCAGGAACAGACGGATCTTCTGCAAAAAGAAATGGAGAACCGGTCTGGGGACAGAGAGAAGATTTCCAGAGCACCGGTGGAGAAAGAGCAGCTGTCAAATGCGAAAGAAGCACTTTTGCGACAGAAAAAGGAACTGGAAGAACACCTGGAGCGGCTTGAGTCGACTTACAGGGAATTGAAAGATGTGCAGAAAGAGTACGCAATCTCGATTTCCCTGCGTGATGAGAGCCGCATACGGTATGGACACCTGGAAACACTGTTTCTGAATGCCCAGGCCGGTATTCTTGCACAGGATCTGGAGGAAGGAATCCCCTGCCCGGTATGCGGTTCCTGTCATCATCCGGCTCCTGCCGAGCTTGCGGAAAAGATCCCGGATCAGGAAGAACTGAAACTGAAAAAGGAGGAAGCTGAACGGGCAGGAGCGAAGTCTGAGAGGCTGAGCGAGAGAGCCGGAAACTTAAAAGAAAGTCTGGATCTCGAGATAAAGAGGATAGTGGAGCTTCCTGCCGTTTTGAAAGCAGACCTGGATAACAGGATATCAGAGATATCGGATCCTGCGGAGTTTATGACGGCAGCCAGACTGGCGATAACAAAGACGGAGAAAGAACTTTGTGAACTGGAAATCCGTATCAGATCGAATGCAGAACAGCTGAAACAGCTAAAAACGCTGGAAGATTCAATAAAGAAGCTGGAAAAGGCTCTGGAGACGGCGAAAGAAAAAGATACGGCGCTTGCCTTGTCGGAGCAGAACCTGTTGACATCCCTGTCAATGCTGAAGGTGCAGGTGAAAGAGCTTCAGGAAAGGCTGGAAGGGCAAAATGCGGCAGAGATCGAAGAAAACCTGAAAATGATGAAAACGCAGAAAAGGGAGCTGGAGCTGGAAGAAAGCAGCGCGAAGGCTAAAATGGAAAAATACCAGAGAGATATGGCGAGCCTGGATTCTGCGGTGGAAACACTGGAAAAACAGATCGGAAAAAAAGAAGAGCTGAAGGAAACGGAACTCTCAGAGATGCTGGAACGCCTGGAGATGAAAAAAACAGGAACATTAAAACAGCGGGAACAGCTCCATTCGGCTTTACAGAACAACCGGAAGATCTACGAGAAGGTCTGCACCTGGCAGAATCTCATGGAACAGACAGAACAGGAATATATCTGGGTCCACTCACTTGCGGACACGGCAGCCGGGACACTGAATGGAAAGCGGAAGATCGAACTTGAGACCTATGTCCAGATGGCGTATTTTGACCGGATCCTGAGGCGGGCGAATATCCGGCTGATGACGATGAGCAGCGGTCAGTATGAACTGAAAAGAAGTGAGACATCGGGGAACAAAAAGGACAAGAGCGGACTGGAACTGAATGTGATCGATCACTATAACGGAAGTGAGCGGAGTGTAAAGACGCTCTCCGGCGGCGAAACGTTCCAGGCCTCGCTTTCCCTGGCGCTGGGACTTTCGGATGAGATCCAGTCTATGGCAGGCGGGATCCAGTTGGATGCCATGTTTGTGGACGAAGGATTCGGTTCTCTTGACGAGGATGCGCTGGACCAGGCGGTAAAGGCACTGGGAAATCTTGCGGACGGAAAAAAACTTGTCGGTATCATTTCTCATGTTGCGGAGCTGAAAGACAGGATTGAAAAAAAGATCGTGATAACAAAAAAACGCGGTCGGGAAGGCGTGGGAAGCAGTGTCAGAATATTGGACGGCGTGATCTGAAAACGTGCGTGACAGCAGATCCGGCAGGAAGAGAGCTATTCCAGCCAATGTCCGTCGCAGTCGGAAGAAGTGTCAGCCAAATATGTGGAGAAAAGGAACCGGAAAAAAGAAGCATCTACATCGTAGATACGGTGATCTAAAATGCAGATGCGCGGTAATTCAATTGCTGATATAGTTCACGGGACCCTGATCGGCGAACGGGTAAATTCGTTTTTTTGTACCTTTCCTGATTTCAGCTCCCGCACCATCCGGCAGATCTCAGATGCGGTCAGATTTTTCTCAAAAAGCGGATAGACTTCCGGGGAGAGAATCTCTTTGGCATCAGCGGTCTTGACGATGACAGGGATATCGCAATGCTTTTTTAATTCCGATAAAAGTGCTGCGGATGTTTTTCGGAATCCCAGGATCCGGACCCATGGAGCGTAATCGCAGGCAGCAAATTCCCTTTGGTCTTTGTCTGTGATATCCAGCATGAGATTCATAAGAGCGCGGCTGACCTTCGCGTAAGTATACTGCCGGTCTTTTCTGGCTGCGGTCAGTGCATCGGTCCGGAGAAATTCCAGACGGTTTTTATAGAGCTTTGCGGCGAGGTCCTCCGGCATACCGGAAATGCTCTGAATTTTTTCCGGAGCGGAAGTCAGGATCTTCTGTTCTATCAGGAGAGAAAAATCATCCGGAAATAATGGAACCTCGGATTCGGCCTGCAGACTTTCAAAGTGGGAATCCGGGAGAACAGCTGAGAGAAAATCCGGATCCTGCGCAGAGATCGCCTTTCGGATCGCTGTTGCAGAAGCGAAAGAGCCGTCCCGCCCTTCGGAGTGATACCCGGGATCGGAGCGTTTCAGGGTCCAGGGTTCGACCGCGGAAGAAAATTCCTTTAATGCCTTCAGGTACTCAACCGCAAGGATATCGTTGGGCGATACAGGAACAGAATCTTTTCTGGCAAGAGCCAGTGCCTGTGGGTAGGTAAGGCCGCTTCGAAGACTTTTACGGATCAGATCCGACTGTTCTTCCGTCTCTGTGCCGGCCTGGTCTGCCAGTTCCTGCAATTTTTTGATTTCCCCTGCTTCACTGCCGAAGGAGAGCACATCGATGATCCCCATATGATGAAACAAAGAGATTCCGCAGCGTGCGAAATCCTGGGCAGCGCTCAGACTTCCGAAAACGGGCATTTCGACAACGAGGTCAGCGCCGGAGAGAAGCGCGGAGCGAGTCCGGAGAAACTTGCTGTAGATTGCCGGGGCCCCGCGCTGTACGAAGTCACCGCTCATGACGACCGCGATGAAATCGGCTCCGGTCCGGCGTCTTGTCTCTTCAATCTGATATTTATGGCCATTGTGGAATGGATTGTATTCTGCAATGATGGCAGCTGTTTTCATAGTAGATCTCCTCAACTTGTGCAGATCATTTGCCTGCATTCGTTATCTAATATCATAGTCGAAACAAAATCTTAATGCAATATTTATTGTTCTCAAAGAAAAAATGTGATATACTGCGACTAAGCAGCGTGTGAAAGACTGATTGTTCCAGGATGATAAGAATATTCAAAAATATCAGAAGGAATTCAGAGCGGCTGCCTTAGTGTTACAGTTATATCTTTGCGGCGCATACCGCAATCTTCGAAATAAGACGCAGAAAGGATGGATGCTATATGAAACTGATCTACGCAATTATCCGGTATGACAACGAGGACGATGTGACGACATCACTCACAAAACACAAATTCAGTGTGACCCGTCTTTCCACGACCGGCGGATTCCTGAAAAAAGGGAATACGACCCTGATGATCGTGACGGAAGAAGCGCGGGTTGATGAAGCGATCGATATTATTAAAAAGGAGTGCGGCCACCACCAGAAGATCACGATCAATATGCCGTATGTATCCGGTTCCTCCATGGTCCACTGCGCAACAATGCCGATGTCGGTCGATGTCGGCGGTGCGACGATCTTTGTTGTAGATGTTGAGCGGTATGAGAAGATCTGACCAAAAAATGATACTGACAGAGACTGCTGCAGCAATGTGAACAATAAATATGACTGCGGTCCTGCAGAGAAAAGATAAAAGATACAAACAGCTCCGGCAATCAGTATTCCTGGTCGACCGGAGCTGTTTGTTTACGCGAACAACGAGCCAAAGTCCGTGCTTGCGCGAGACCTTGGCGACTGTCGCGATAACAAGGGGAAACTCGCGAAGTGTGTTTTCACTTGTTACCGGAACGTTCGATGAGATTTCCGAGTAGGCAGACAGCTGCTCTCGGTCAAACTTCCGATGCGCCCGTTTTTTTACCGCATTGTTTTAAATTTAACGAGAGGTACTGAAAAAAGTGCAAAAAATTGGAGAATATAGTCTTGTATCCAGTATTTAGCTGCGATATAATAAAAATACGTATGAAAACCCATATTGAGGAAGGAGTCAATCATCATGGCATTTATTGATCTTATGAAAGAAAAGGCAAAACAGGATGTAATGACAATCATCCTGCCGGAGAGCAACGATAAGAGAACTCTTATTGCTGCAGCACAGGTATTAAAGGAGAAGACCGCTGACCTGATCATGATCGGAAAAGAGGAGAAGATCATGGATGGTGCTCACTGGCTGGAAGTTGACCTTACTGGCCTTAAGGTCGTAGATCCGGATACTGATCCGAAGTTTGACCACTACGCAGAGACCCTGTTCAAATTAAGAGAGAAAAAGGGTATGACTCTCGAGAAAGCACAGGAGATCTTAAAGACAGATTACATCACATACGGCGTTATGATGGTAAAAGAAAAAGACGCTGACGGACTTGTTGCAGGTGCTTGCCACGCAACAGCTGATACATTAAGACCGGCTCTTCAGATCTTAAAGACAGCTCCGGGAACAGAGCTTGTATCCGGTTTCTTCATCATGGACGTTCCGAACTGCGAGTACGGTGCAAACGGCACATTCTTATTCGCTGACTGTGGTTTAAACCAGGATCCGACATCTGCAGAGCTCGCTGCAATCGCTGACAGCTCCGCTAAGAGCTTCCGTGCACTTGTTGGTGAGAAGCCGATCGTAGCTATGCTTTCCCACTCCACAAAGGGCAGCGCAAAGCACGCTCTTGTAGACAAGGTTGTAGAGGCTACAAAGATCGCAAACGAGAAGTACCCGCAGCTTGACCTTGACGGCGAGTTACAGCTCGATGCAGCGATTGTTCCGTCCGTAGCAAAAGCAAAAGCAAAAGGAAGCGAAGTTGCAGGTCATGCTAACGTTCTTATCTTCCCGAACCTTGACTGCGGCAACATCGGTTACAAGCTGGTTCAGAGACTTGCTAAAGCAGAAGCTTACGGCCCGATGCTCCAGGGTATCGCAAGACCGGTCAACGACCTTTCCCGTGGATGCTCCGCTGAGGATATCGTTGGTGTAGTAGCTCTTACAGCTGTACAGGCTCAGATGGCTTAATCTATAATTACTTAACAACAATGGGGAACGACGCAAAATCGATCAAGAGGAAACGGCGTTCCCTTTTTGGCAACAACTGTAATATCCAGTCTTCGTTCCGGAGACCGGAAGACACAGATTCTATTTTATAATCACAAGGAGTTTTATCTGTCATGAATATTTTAGTTATCAACTGCGGAAGCTCTTCCTTAAAGTACCAGTTAATCAACTCTGATACAGAGGCAGTTCTTGCAAAAGGTCTCTGCGAGAGAATTGGTATCGAAGGAAGCCAGATCACATACCAGCCGGCAGGCGGAGAGAAGGAAGTTACCGTTTCCCCGATGCCGACACACACACAGGCGATCCAGATGGTATTAGACGCTCTCACAAACAAGAAGAGCGGCGTTATCGCAAGCCTTGCAGAGGTTGGTGCTGTTGGTCACCGTGTCGTACACGGCGGTGAGAAGTTCACTTCTTCCACAGTGATCACAGATGAGGCTATGAAAGCAATCGAAGAGTGCAACGATCTTGCACCGCTTCACAACCCGGCAAACCTGATCGGTATCCGCGCTTGCCAGGAGCTTATGCCGAACGTACCGATGGTAGCTGTATTCGATACTGCATTCCATCAGACAATGCCGGAGGAGGCTTACCTTTACGGCCTTCCGTACGAGTACTACGAGAAGTACAAAGTAAGAAGATATGGCTTCCACGGAACTTCCCACAGCTTCGTATCCAAGAGAGCTGCTGAGGTTGCTGGAAAACCGTACGAGGATTTAAAGATCATCGTTTGCCATCTTGGAAACGGCGCAAGCCTTTCCGCTGTAAAGAACGGCAAATCCGTAGATACAAGCATGGGGCTTACACCGCTTGAGGGTCTTATCATGGGAACACGTTCCGGTGATATGGATCCGGCTATCATGGAATTCATCGCTAAGAAAGAGAACCTTGACATCGCAGGCGTTATGAACGTTCTGAACAAGAAGTCTGGTGTTCTTGGCCTTTCCGGCGTATCCAGCGACTTCCGTGACATTGAGGAAGCAGCTGAGGCTGGCAACGACCGCGCAGCGAAAGCTCTTGCAGCTTACAACTACCGCGTTGTTAAGTACATCGGTGCTTACACAGCAGCCATGGACGGCGTAGATGTGATCGCATTCACAGCAGGTCTTGGCGAGAACGGCAAGTCCATGAGAAAAGCTGTTTGCGAGCATTTATCCTACCTCGGCATCAAGATCGACGACGAGGCTAACAGCGTAAGAGGAAAAGATATCGTGATCTCCACACCGGATTCCAAGGTTAAGGTTATGGTTATCCCGACAAATGAGGAGCTTGCGATCGCAAGAGAGACTCTGGCTCTCGTAAAATAATTTTGGGCAGTTTGTCCGTGCAGATATCTGCACGGTGAACTGATTAGCAATGACGCTGACCCGTTCAGAACCCTGTGAGAGCAGGAGATGAGCGGGTTGGCTTCTGTGCTGTCTGGAGGTTTTAACGGCCTCAGGACGGCTTTGGAGCCCTCACGACATACGCTGGGGTTCTCACAGGTACGAAAATATTTCGTCCCTGGTGCTCTTAATGCGCGCTCTGGCGCGGTTAAGAATTTGTCACAAGAACATGTTTTGAATGGGGAAATGCATGAAAAACAGAGCTTTTAAAATTTAATATTTTATTAGAAAAATTGTTGACAAATTGTTCCTGTTAATATATAATATCTTAGTGCGTATTAGGAGAAACGTAATATGCTGATTAATTTATCTGAAGTTTTTACTCTGGAAGGTAAAGAGAAGACATGGGAAGTTCCGTTTGAAGCGAAAGCCTATAAGGGTTCCCAAGTTGAGTATCCGGTGGTCTCTGCGGACCCGGTAAAGATCACTGTAAAAAACCTTGGAAACAGGAAACTGAGTCTTACGGGAAATACTTCCGTGACTCTTGCGATTCCCTGCTCAAGATGCCTGGAACCGGTGAATTACACCACAGACATCGAGTTCGATCAGGAGATCGATATGAATGCTTCCGATGAGGACAGAGTGAAGGACTTGGATGAACAATCTTATTTATCTGGTTATAATCTGGATGCCGATATGCTGGTTTGCAACGAATTATCGTTGTACCTGCCTATGAAGATCCTCTGCAAGGATGATTGCAAAGGGATCTGCAGCAAATGTGGAGCAAATCTCAACAAAGGAGATTGCGGCTGTGATACATGGGTTCCTGACCCGCGGATGGCAGCCATCCAGGATATTTTCAAACAGTTTAAGGAGGTGTAACCATGTCTATCTGTCCTAAGAATAAATCTTCCAAAGCGAGAAGAGACAGCCGCAGAGCGAACTGGAAAATGTCCGCTATGAACTTAGTAAAGTGCAGCAAGTGCGGTGCTTTAATGATGCCTCATAGAGTATGCAAGGCATGCGGCAGCTACAACAAGCGTGAAATCGTTAAAGTTGAAGACTAATTAAGAATTATGAGATCCTCCGGCGGCTTTCCCCGGGGGATTTTTTCGTCTACAACAAGAAGTCAGATACTGCGGTGTCTGGCTTCTTGCTTTTGAAACGCAAATGCGTATTGATGTCAAGGATGTCGATGGCGTAAAAACCACAAATCGACATCCTAAATTTATGATTCATATTCTGCTAAACCATTGTTGCCGATTGAAAATATTGACAATCCTATTAGCATAGACTATACTTGTTTTATAAAGAAATGCTCGGAAATTCAAAAAGTGTCAGACAATAAAGTAAATACTAAAGAGGAACAGTAGATTATTAACAGTTAATATAAATTATAAAATCATATATGAAAGGAAAGAAACTATGAGACTCGAAAATTTGACTTGGCCGAAAGCTCAGGAATATTTTGAAAAAAATGATATGGTACTTGTTTCTATCGGCAGTATTGAGTGTCACGGCCGTCACATGCCGCTTGGAACCGATACACTGATTCCGGAGCACTTGTTGGAGAAAATTGAGAAGAAGAGTGATGTTTTGATTGCTCCCACCATTCCATATGGTTCCTGCCCCAATTTTGCTCCGTATCCTGGTACAATTGATATTGACGACGAGGTGCTCTATCAGTTTTGCCGTCAGGTTTTCCTGAGTCTGTATCGTCACGGCGCAAGAAAATTCGTTTTCCTGAACGGACATGGCGGAAATATCAAGATGATTCAGCGCCTTGGCATGGAATTCGAGGATAAGGGCTGTCTGGTTGCTATGCTTAACTGGTGGCTGATGGCATGGGATATGAACCCGGCGTGGAAAGGCGGCCACGGCGGTGGTGAGGAAACAGCTGCGATTCTTGGAATTGACCCGTCTTTAGTTGATAAGAGTGAGATAGGTGGTGAACTCCAGTTTAAGCACCTGTCTGATAATCTGAAGACAACCGGTTTCCGTTCTGTTGAGTATAAGGGAGTTACCGTTGAGATCCTCCGCAAAACTCCACATGTTACCGACAGCGGCTGGATCGGACCGGATCATCCGAGTACCGCTACAGAAGAGTGGGGAAAGGAAATGCTCGAGACCACAGCAAACTATATTGTTGATTTCATGGAAGAGTTCAAGAAAGTTAAACTTTCATAAAGAGGTGTCAGAACGGATAAGAAAGTGACGCTGGAAATTTTTTTAAAATGTGATACGAAAAGACCGCCGGTTCAGATTTCTCTGGTAACCGGCGGTCTTCCCTATGAGCAAAACAATTAAATGTAGAAGAGCAATGCATCGTATGTCGGATACGGGAGATAATCCTCCGGGATCAGGACTTCCGCATCGTTGACAACCAGACGGATCTTTTCCATTTCGGTAAGAATCGTATCGTGGTAGTAGGTACCGGCCTTTAAGTAGTCATCCATACCTTCGGCGGTAGCGATCATATCCTTTAAGGTATCGAGCTCATCAGAGATCACATCTGCGAGCCCGGAGAGCTTTGTGATCAGCTTTTCTTCAGCCTTTGTTGTAATTCCAGGAACGAGCTCTTTTTTAGAGCTTCCTGTGCATGCAAGGTCATTCACATAGGAGAACAGGGACGGAAGGAAGTCCTTCTGAACCATCTCCTCCATAGTCTTTGACTCGATGTGGAGAGTCTTCGCATAATCCTCAAGAAGGATCTCGTAACGGGAGAAGAGCTCCTCTTTTGTGAAAACTTCATGTTTTGTGAAGAGCTCAATGTTCTTCTCGTCGATAAAATGCGGAAGAGCTTCCGGTGTGGACTTAAAGTTCGGAAGTCCACGTTTCTCGGCCTCAGCCAGCCACTCATCGGTGTAGCCGTTTCCATTGAAGATGATCCGCGCATGATCTGTGAAAGTATCCTTTAAGAGTTTGTGGATCGCCAAATCAAGCTCTGCACCGGTAAGTCCATCTAAGACTTTGCAGAATCCTGCGAGAGACTCAGCAACGGCTGTGTTTAATACGACATTCGGGCCAGACAGGGAGAGGGAAGAGCCCGGCATACGGAACTCAAACTTATTTCCTGTGAAGGCGAACGGTGAGGTACGGTTACGGTCCGTGTTGTCTTTTGTGAAGTGCGGGAGCACCTTCGGTCCGATGGACATCTGAACAGCGCCCTTTCCTTCAAAATATGTATCAGATTTAATGGAATCGACAACAGCCTCAAGTTCTTCTCCCAAGAACATGGATACAACAGCTGGCGGTGCCTCGTTTGCGCCGAGACGATGGTCGTTTCCGGCTGTGGCAACGGAGATCCTTAACAGATCGGCGTAATCATCAACAGCCTCAACAACAGCAGCTAAGAACAGTAAGAACTGTGTGTTCTCAGCCGGTGTCTTTCCCGGATTCAGAAGGTTCTCGCCGGAATCTGTGGAGAGTGCCCAGTTGTTGTGCTTACCGCTTCCGTTGATGCCTTCGAACGGCTTTTCATGGAGCAGGCACGCGAGACCATGGCGGTCAGCTACCTTCTTCATCATCTCCATGACGAGCTGGTTGTGGTCAACGGCAACATTGACGGTCTCAAATACCGGAGCAAGTTCATGCTGAGCAGGTGCAACCTCGTTGTGCTCAGTCTTTGCCGGGATGCCGAGTTTCCAGAGCTCTTCGTTCAGGTCCTCCATAAAAGCTTCGACTCTCGGTTTGATGGAACCGAAGTAGTGGTCATCCATTTCCTGTCCCTTCGGAGCCGGAGCACCAAATAAGGTACGTCTGCAGAAGATCAGATCTTTTCTCAGACGGTAGCAGTCTTTATCGACCAGGAAATATTCCTGCTCTGCACCGACGGTGGTGTTGACGCGTCTGACGTCTGTTTTTCCTAAAATGTGAAGTAAGTGGGTAGCTTCTTTGCTGACGGCTTCCATGGAACGGAGCAGCGGAGTCTTTTTATCGAGTGCCTCGCCGCTGTAAGAACAAAAGGCAGTTGGGATACAGAGTGTATGTCCCTTGATGAATGCGAAAGAGGTAGGATCCCATGCGGTATATCCGCGGGCTTCGAAGGTGGCGCGTAAGCCGCCTGACGGGAAGCTGGAGGCGTCCGGCTCACCTTTTACAAGTTCTTTTCCGGAAAATTCCATGATCGCTTCGCCGACACCGGTCGGAGAGAGGAAACTGTCATGCTTTTCAGCTGTGATGCCTGTCATCGGCTGGAACCAGTGAGTGAAGTGGGTCGCACCGTGTTCGAGAGCCCATTCTTTCATTGCAACTGCTACAGAGTTAGCGATATCCAGCTCCAGATGGGAACCGCTGTTGATCGTTTTTGTAAGGGCTTTGTAGACATCCTTTGGGAGACGTGCTTTCATTTCGGAGTCGTTGAATACAAGACTGCCATACAGTTCAGGAATGCTTTTGCTCATAGATATTTCTCCTTTCAACTCCGCTGGGGAACCTCCTTGCTCCCTGTCTGCGGGAAATTATACAAAGTTTGCTGTCTGCTCCGGGGTATGGAACAGACAGTCATCATTTCGCGGATCCTAAATGGGGGTTTGTGGGGAAGATCCGTGAAATGCGAGAAGGGCGCCGGGGTGTATGTATCATGCACCCAAGCGCCCTTGCTCTTATGGTGGTATAATATACTCATTTTCCAGGATTTGTCAACACATTTTTTTGAAAATTTTTCTGATCGCAGACAGCGTTCCTATTATTAAGTTTTTCTGCTTCACCATTCTGGCAGGATACCGGATGACGCCGCAAGACCCGGATAAAGAAGAAAGTGGTCCTGTGATTCCGGATAAAAAACTTTTGAAAACTGTAAAAAAACTACTTTACAAATTCGAAAAAATGGAATATAGTAGTTCCATATTTTTTTAACGCAGCAACAAAACCTATGAGCAATTATCCCTGCGTAAAAATGAGTTTCATATGATGTGATTGATTAGACAAAGGTGTCAGAGTCTTAGTACTTCTGTCACCTTTTTTCATGCAATGTTGCATGAGGATGAAGCAGATAGTTTTCGCACATCATAGGAAAAGTTCCCGTAACTGTGAAAAATACTGAACAGTTACAAGTTCCCCACATTCACAATATACATTTGGAGGTAAGGTATGGCAGTTAAATACGTATTCGTCACGGGAGGCGTTGTCTCCGGACTCGGCAAAGGTATTACAGCCGCATCCCTTGGACGTCTCTTGAAGGCAAGAGGGTACCAGGTCACGATGCAGAAGTTCGATCCTTATATCAATATTGATCCAGGTACCATGAATCCGATCCAGCATGGAGAGGTGTTCGTCACCGACGATGGAACAGAGACAGACCTGGACCTTGGGCACTATGAGCGCTTCATTGATGAGAACCTTGATAAGAATTCCAACGTGACCACTGGTAAGATCTACTGGACGGTTCTTCAGAAAGAACGCCACGGAGACTTTGGTGGAGGTACCGTACAGGTGATCCCCCACATCACAAATGAGATCAAGGCGAGATTTTACCGCGCGAAATCCCCGGACGAGGACCGCATCGCGATCATCGAGGTCGGCGGCACCGTCGGCGATATCGAGAGCCAGCCTTTCCTGGAGGCGATCCGCCAGTTCCGCCACGAGATCGGATATCAGAATTCCGTTCTGATCCATGTGACACTCGTTCCGTATTTAAAGGCGTCAGGAGAATTAAAGACGAAACCGACCCAGCAGAGCGTCAAGGCACTTCAGGGAATGGGAATTTCCCCGGATGTGATCGTATGCCGTACAGAGGTTCCGCTCGAGGATGGTATCGAGAGCAAGATCGCTTTATTTTGCAACGTTCCGGAAGACCATGTTCTCCAGAACCTGGATGTAGAGTATTTATATGAAGCGCCGCTTGCCATGGAAAAAGAGCGCCTGGCTCATGTGGTCTGCGAATGCCTCCATCTTCCGTGTCCGGAACCGCAGCTTGGTGACTGGAAACAGATGGTCGATGCATTAAAGAATCCGACAAGCGAGGTCACGATCGCACTGGTAGGAAAATACATCCAGCTGCATGACGCGTACTTGAGTGTCATGGAGGCGTTAAAGCACGGCGGGATCGCAAACCGCACAAAAGTGACGATCAAATGGGTCGATTCCGAGTTCTTAAAGCCGGAAGCTCTCGACGATACATTCGCCGGTGTTGACGGCATCATCATCCCGGGCGGCTTTGGCTCCAGAGGAACCGAAGGCATGATCCTGGCTGCAAACTATGCGAGAGAGAACAAGATCCCGTTCCTCGGAATCTGCCTCGGCATGCAGATGGCCATGGTGGCATTTGCGAGAAATGTTCTCGGCTATGCGGATGCAAACAGTTCCGAGCTGGATCCGGAGACAACCCATCCGGTTGTCGATCTGATGCCGGATCAGAACGGCGTGGAGAACCTCGGCGGAACGCTTCGTCTCGGCTCCTATCCGTGTGTCCTTGATAAAAAGTCGAAAGCATATTCCCTCTACGGAACAGATATGATCAACGAGCGCCACAGACATCGTTTTGAGATCAACAATGACTACCGTGATGACTTTACATCTCACGGCATGATGATCTCCGGACAGTCCCCGGACGGACATATCGTTGAGATGATCGAGCTCCCGGATCACCCGTTCTATGTGGGGATCCAGGCACATCCGGAATTCAAGTCAAGACCGAACCATGCACACCCGCTCTTTGCAGGTTTTGTTGAGAGTGCTGAGGAGCAGGGCGTTTTGAGACGTGCGAAAAAGCTTCTCATGAAGCGGAACCATCTTTCTGAGCCGGAGGCACACCGGTATCTTCAGAAGACCAGCATGGATACAGGACGGACCATGGCGGAGAGCGCCCATATGGTCACAATGCTGATCCAGGAAGATTAATGGTTTGACTTTAACTGTTTATCATTAAAAAAAGTTAATGCGTTAGCCAAATTATTATCGCAGTTCCTGCATTTGTGTGGTATATTTATTCATGAAAAATATCCTAAATGCATTTACAGACAGAAAGAGAGGATTGAGACCATGTTTAAAGTCAATGAAAATTTTGCCAAACTGCCGGGCAGCTATCTGTTCGCAAATATCGCGAAGAGAGTATCCACATTCCAGGCAGAGCATCCGGAAAAGGAGATCATCCGCCTTGGTATCGGTGATGTGACTCAGCCGATCGCTCCGGCGATCATCGAGGCAATGCACAAAGCTGTCGATGAGATGGGTCATGCGGAGACCTTCCGCGGCTATGCTCCGGAGCAGGGCTATGACTTTTTAAGAAATATCATTGCAAAAGAGGATTTCCAGGAGAGAGGCTGCGACATCTCCGCAGATGAGATCTTTGTATCCGACGGTGCAAAGTGTGACTGCGGAAATATCCAGGAATTATTCTCCTTAGACAGCGTAGTCGCAGTATGCGACCCGGTATACCCGGTATACGTGGATTCCAACGTTATGGCAGGTCGCAGCGGTCTCTACAACAGCGAGACAGGACGTTTTGACAAGATCGTTTACATGCCGTGTACTGCAGACAACGGTTTCCTTCCGGAATTCCCGAAGGAGCACGTAGACCTGATCTATCTCTGCTTCCCAAACAACCCGACCGGTGAGGCGATCAAGAAGGCAGATCTCCAGGCATGGGTAGACTTCGCAAACAAGAACGGCGCTGTGATCATCTACGACGCTGCTTACGAGGCATATATCACAGAGGACGGCATCCCGCACTCCATCTATGAGTGTGAGGGCGCAAAGACATGTGCCATCGAGCTCCGCAGCTTCTCCAAGAAAGCCGGATTTACCGGTATGCGTCTCGGTTTTGCCGTGATCCCGAAGGACTTAAAGTGCGGTGATGTGAGCTTAAATGCGATGTGGATGCGCCGTCAGGGTTCCAAGTACAACGGAACTCCGTATATCATCCAGCGTGCCGGTGAGGCAGTGTACTCTCCGGAGGGAAAAGTACAGGTTACTGAGCAGATCGCACGCTACATGAAGAACGCAAAGACGATCTATGACGGCTTAAAGGATGCCGGATATACCGTATACGGCGGCGTAAACTCCCCATATATCTGGTTAAAGACCCCGAATAACATGAAGTCCTGGGATTTCTTTGATTTCCTGTTAAACAATGCGGGAATCGTGGGTACTCCTGGTGCAGGTTTCGGCCCGTCCGGTGAAGGATATTTCCGGATCACTGCATTCGGAACTTATGAAAATTCTTTAAAAGCGCTTGACAGAATCAAAAATCTCTGATAAAACAAGAGACATCAAAAAAATATCAAACAAAGGCGTTGAAGGAAACTCCCTTTCGAAGAACTTTACAGAGAACCGTGTGACAGCTGAGAGCGCGGAAGAGATGAGAAAGGCGGGAACGCTCCGGAGCCGGCTGCTCGATATCGGAACCGATGGTAGGACAGCACGCAAGCCGCACGTTACGCGGCCGAGTCGTTAGGATGATGGTCCGACAGCGAAAGCGGCGACTCATGAGTGGCATGAAAATGCAATGCGGGTGGTACCGCGGGAAATAAAAAGATCCCGTCCCGGAGAATGATAAGAGCAAAATTCTCCGGGGCGGGATTTTTGCTTACTCTGAAAGCCTCAATTACCCCACAAAACGAGGAGGAACCGATTATGGAGTTTGTAACAGGATTAAAAGACAGCACAGTAAAAACTCTTGAAGAACTGGAAAGAGAAGAGTCCGTTGGTACCGAAGTTACCGCAGAAGGAATGGTACACAGCATCCGCGATATGGGAGAGATCTCCTTCGTGATCTTAAGAAGCCGGGAAGGTCTTTTACAGACCGTAGTCCAGGACGGGATCGGAAGTGAGACGCTCAAAGAGATCCGTGAAGGACAGGCGGTTCGCGTGACAGGAACCGTATTCAGGGAAGAGCGTGCACCGCACGGGATCGAGATCCACCTTGCGGACGCAGAGATCCTCTCAAAACCGGAAGAGCCGATGCCGATCGCGATCGACAAATGGAAACTTCCGACATCGCTGGAAGCGAACTTAAACCGCCGTGCCATTGCCCTCAGAAATGTTCGTGAGCGTGCAAAATTCAGAATCCAGGAAGGCATCTGCCGCGGCTTCCGTGAATTTATGACAAGCCAGGGATTCACCGAGATCCATACCCCGAAGATCGGTGCAAAATCCGCAGAGGGCGGCGCAAACCTCTTTAAGCTCCAGTATTTCCACAGACCGGCAGTTCTGGCACAGAGCCCGCAGTTCTATAAACAGATGATGGTCGGCGTTTTCGACAGAGTCTTTGAAACTGGTCCGGTGTTCCGTGCGGAGAAGCACAACACAAAGAGACATTTAAACGAGTACACGAGTCTTGACTTTGAGATGGGATTCATCGACAGCTTCATGGACATCTGCAGAATGGAGACAGCGATGCTCCAGTATGTGGTAGAACTTCTGAAGAAAGATTACGCGAAAGAGATTGCACTTTTAAAGATCGAACTTCCGAACGTGGAAAAGATTCCGTATGTCCGCTTTGATGAGGCGAAGCGCCTGATCGCTGAGAAGTATGACAGACAGATCAGAAGCCCGCACGATCTGGAGCCGGAGGAAGAGGCACTGATCGGTGAGTACTTCAAAGAAGAGTACGGTGCAGATTTCGTGTTCGTTACCCATTATCCGTCAAAGAAACGTCCGTTCTACGCGATGGATGATCCGGAAAACAAAGAATTTACCCTGAGCTTTGACCTCTTATTCCGCGGCCTTGAGATCACGACGGGCGGCCAGAGGATCCACGATTATGAGACACTTTTAAAGAAAATCGAGGAGAAAGGCATGGATACGGAGGGAATGGAAGATTACCTCGACTGCTTCAAATACGGAATGCCGCCGCACGGCGGTCTCGGGATCGGACTTGAGCGTCTGACCATGAAGATGATCGGCGAGGACAATGTCCGTGAGGCGTGTCTGTTCCCGAGAGACATGACAAGATTAAAACCGTGATGGAAAAAACGCAGACCATTCAGGAAGGACGGATAATTATGGCAGAGATGATCAACGATAAGACCATGGATGAGATCGAGATCCTGGCAAAACTTCATCTGACGGATGAAGAAAAAGAGAAATCAAGAAACGATCTTCAGCAGATGTTGGACTATGTGGATATGTTAAATAAGCTGGATACCTCCGATGTGGAGCCGCTGACCCATATCTTCCCGATCAAAAATGTGTTCCGTGAGGACGTTGTCCTGGAGAGCACCCCGAGGGAAGAGCTGATGAAAAATGCACCGAAGGAAAAGGACGGACAGTTCCTTGTTCCGAAGACGATCGGTTAGGAGGAGACGGATATGAAGATACTGGAACTTTCCGCCACAGAGCTGGCAAAAAAGATAAAAGCAGGCGAGATCACTTCCGAGGAAGCCGCGAAAGCGTCCCTGGAACAGATCGCGAAGGAAGATCAGAAGATCCGCGCATACCTCACCGTGGATGAGGAGAAAGTCCTTGCAAGGGCAAGAGAAGTGGATGCGGGGATCCGCGCAGGAAAGTATACAGGGCCGCTTGCAGGTGTCCCGATCGCAGTGAAAGACAATATCTGTACAAAGGGAATGAAGACGACATGTGCATCAAAGATCCTGGAAAACTTCGTCCCGTTCTATGACGCGACGGCAGTCACCCGGATCACGGATGCCGGAATGGTGATCCTCGGAAAGACAAACATGGACGAGTTCGCGATGGGTAGCACGACAGAGACGTCTGCATTCCAGGTTACGAGAAACCCGTGGGATCCAGAACATGTTCCGGGCGGTTCGTCCGGCGGCTCCTGTGCGGCGGTCGCTGCGGGTGAGTGCTTTGCGGCTTTCGGCTCCGATACCGGCGGTTCGATCCGTCAGCCAAGTTCCTACTGCGGCGTTACAGGGATCAAGCCGACATACGGAACGGTTTCCCGTTTCGGTCTCGTTGCTTATGCGTCTTCTCTCGACCAGATCGGACCGGTCGGAAAGAATGCGGCCGACTGTGCAGCGCTTCTTGAGACGATCACAAGCCACGATGAGAAGGACAGCACTTCCATGGAACGGGAGGATACGGATTTCACTTCGGCGATCGGAAAAGATGTCCGCGGCATGAAGATCGGGATCCCGAAAGAGTACCTGTCCGACGGTCTTGACGCAGATGTGCGGGAAGCGGTGGAACAGTGTGCGGCTTACCTGAAAGAATGTGGGGCGGAGGTCGAATACTTTGATCTCGGTCTCATGGAATATACGATCCCGGCCTACTATGTCATTGCGGCCGCGGAGGCAAGCTCCAACTTAGAGCGCTTTGACGGCGTCAAGTACGGCTACCGGGCAAAGGACTACGAGGGACTTCATGACATGTACAAGAAGTCAAGATCCGAGGGCTTCGGACCGGAGGTCAAGAGAAGGATCATGCTCGGTTCCTTCGTCTTAAGCTCCGGATATTATGACGCATATTATCTGAAAGCTCTGAAGGTGCGTGGACTGATCAAAAAAGCCTTTGATGAGGCATTTGCGAAGTATGACATCATTTTAGGACCGGCAGCTCCGACAGCGGCTCCGAAGATCGGAACCTCCCTGAGCGATCCGATGAAGATGTACCTGAGCGATATCTATACGGTTGCTGTCAACCTTGCGGGTCTTCCGGGACTCACCGTTCCATGCAGTGTAAACGAAAAAGGACTCCCGATCGGCGTCCAGCTTCTCAGCGACTGCTTCAGGGAAAAGACATTATTTGCAGCGGCATCCGCCATCGAACATGTCCGCGGTGAATGGACACTTCCGTTTGCCAGAAAGGAGACCTTATCATGAAACAGTATGAAACAGTCATCGGTCTTGAGGTCCATGTAGAACTTGCCACAAAGACAAAAATCTTCTGCGGATGCAAAACAGATTTCGGCGCTGCGCCGAACACACATGTGTGCCCGATCTGTACAGGTATGCCGGGATCTCTTCCTATATTAAATAAGCAGGTTGTGGAGTTCGCACTCCGCGCCGGACTTGCGTTAAACTGTGAGATCAACCAGTTCTGTAAATTTGACCGGAAAAACTATTTTTACCCGGATAACCCGCAAAACTATCAGATTTCTCAGCTGTATCTGCCGATCTGCCATGACGGTTACGTGGAGCTTGAGACGGCGGCAGGAACAAAGCGGATCGGGATCCATGAGATCCACATGGAGGAGGATGCCGGAAAACTGGTCCATGACGAGTGGACCGACAGTTCCTTAGTCGATTACAACCGAAGCGGCGTGCCGTTAATTGAGATCGTGTCGGAGCCGGATATGAGAAGTGCCGACGAGGTCATCCAGTACCTGGAACATCTTCAGTCCACGATGCAGTATCTCGGTGTTTCCGACTGCCGTCTCCAGGAAGGTTCCATGCGTGCCGACGTAAACCTTTCTGTCCGCGAAGTGGGAAGTCCGGTGTTCGGAACGAGAACCGAGATGAAGAACTTAAACTCCTTCAAGGCGATCGCCCATGCCATCGAGGGAGAGCGGGAACGCCAGATCGAGCTTCTCGAGGACGGCCGTGCCGTTATTCAGGAGACGAGACGCTGGGATGACAATAAGGAATCTTCCCACGCGATGCGTTCCAAGGAAGATGCAAAGGATTACCGTTACTTCCCGGACCCGGATCTTCCGCCGATCGATATCTCCGATGCCTGGATCGCCTCGATCCGCAAGGCACAGCCGGAGTTAAAGAAGGCGAAATCGAAGAGATATCAGTCGGAGTACGGTCTGAGTGCCTATGACGCCGATATCCTGACTGTCGATAAGGCGCTTGCAGAGCTCTTTGAGAACACGATCAAAGCCGGAGCAGCTCCGAAAAAAGCGGCAAACTGGCTGACCGGGGAGACACTCCGTCTCTTAAAGGAGAAGGAGATGGAGGCATCAAAGATCGTCTTTTCCGCAGAGCATCTGGCAGCACTGATCGAACTCCTTGAAAAGAGTGTGATCAATAACCAGACTGCGAAAGAGGTGTTCGCTGCGATGTTCGAGTCCGACGTGGATCCGTCTGTCTATGTGGAGGAACACGGACTGAAGATGGAGAGCGACTCCGGTCTTCTCGAGGAGACCGTGAAAAAGATCCTGGACGCAAACCCGAAAGCGGTTGGAGAGCTGAAGGAAGGAAAAGATAAAGTCATCGGATTCCTCATGGGACAGGTCATGAAGGAGATGAAGGGAAAAGCGAACCCGGCGCAGGTGAGCGAGATGATCCGCAAACTTGTGCAGGAATAATAAAAGAAGCCATGACAGCTGGCCGGAGGTCCGGTGCAGCTGCCATGGCCCTTTTTGTTCATTCCGGAGCAGTGCAGCCGCAGCAATCCTGTTTCTTCTATATATAATGTACTTGTTGCCGGAATGTATGAGTTTTCCGGTGCTTTGCATTCTGAATCGTCAAAATTTGCAGCCGCAGCGATATTGCAGGGGACTTCCCGTTCGGAAAAACCTGACTGCGAAAAATGTTAAAAAAGGAACATATTCTGTTCACGAAAAAAGTATTGATTTTATGAATGGTATTTAGTATATTAGTTACTATAAAAGTCCCTGAGAGCAGCCGTATCATTTTGCAGCGTTCGATGGGATGATCCGCGTATGGGGAATATTTAGAAAAATTTCCCGCCGCGGGCAGGAATTGGAGAGAAAATACATGATAAAAATTGCAGTAGACGCCATGGGCGGAGACAACGCCCCTGGAGAGATCGTAAAGGGTGCCGTTGACGCGGTCACAGAGCGGAACGACATTACAGTCTGTCTGACAGGACAGAAAGATGTCATCGAAAAAGAGCTCTCGAAATATACCTATAAAAAAGAGCAGATCGAGATCGTTGACGCCCCGGAAGTGATCGAGACGGGAGAACCGCCGGTCAATGCGATCCGTAAGAAAAAGAATTCTTCCCTTGTAGTCGGTCTGAACCTCGTGAAAAACGGCGAGGCTGACGGCTTTGTATCTGCGGGAAGCTCAGGAGCCGTCCTCGTAGGCGGCCAGGTCATCGTCGGCCGCGTCAAAGGCGTAGAGCGCCCGCCGCTCGCACCGCTGATTCCGACGGAAAAGGGAGTTTCCCTTCTGATCGACTGCGGGGCAAACGTTGACGCGAGACCGTCCCACCTGGTACAGTTCGCCCAGATGGGTTCCCTCTATATGAAATATGTGATGGGAATCGAAAATCCTAGAGTGGCGATCGTCAATATCGGTCTGGAGGAGGAGAAGGGAAATGCTCTCGTGAAAGAGACCTTTCCGCTCTTAAAAGAATGTAAAAATATCAACTTCATCGGAAGTATCGAAGCCCGTGAGATCCCGCACGGCGGCGCGGATGTGATCGTCTGCGAGGCCTTTGTCGGAAATGTGATCTTAAAGCTCTATGAGGGCGTCGGCGCAACGATGATGACAATGGTGAAGAAAGGCCTGATGAGCAATTTAAGAAGCAAGATCGGAGCTCTTCTGATCAAACCGGCGTTAAAATCCACGCTGAAGAGCTTTGATGCGAGCCAGTACGGCGGCGCACCGCTCCTGGGTTTAAAAGGACTCGTTGTGAAGACTCACGGAAGTTCCAAGGCAAAAGAAGTAAAGAATTCGATTATCCAGTGCATCTCCTTCAAGGAGAATGAGATCTCGGATAAGATCCGGGAATGCCTTGCACCGGAAGAAACTGCATAGACAGGTTAAAAAACACCAATATGCGGCAGTTCACATCGCCGCATAAAATTACATCAGAAGACAACCGGCAACAGTCCGGATGCAAAAATTAAATATATGGAATGGCACAGTTTTGTGTCTCCGTAAAAAGCAAAATAAGAGAGGATGGAAATTATGGAGTTCGAAAAATTACAGCAGATCATCGCAGAGGTTCTCAACATTGATCCGGAGGAGATCACAATGAATACAACATTCGTTGACGATCTCGGCGCGGATTCTCTGGATGTATTCCAGATCATCATGGGAATCGAAGAAGAGTTTGACATCGAGATCCCGACTGAGGAAGCTGAGAAGATCGCGAGTGTCGGCGATGCTGTTGAGGCGATCAAAAACGCATTAAATTAGTAGCAGGAAAAGGTGTCTCCGCAAAGGGACACCTTCTTTGCGATACATGGCAGAAGAAAGGCAAATCGAATGAAAGAAAAACTCGAAAAACTTCAGGAAGTGATCGGCTACCGGTTCAAAGATCCGGGACTTCTGACTCACGCCCTGACACACAGTTCCTACGCGAACGAAAAACACTGGGATAAGACGCGTTGCAATGAGCGCCTGGAATTTCTGGGCGATGCCGTGCTCGAGGTGATCTCCAGCGATTTTCTGTTTCACACTTATGAGTCCATGCCGGAGGGCGAGATGACAAAACTCCGTGCCAGTCTTGTCTGTGAGCCGACGCTCGCTTACTGCGCGGAAGTGATCCCGTTAGGTGATTATCTGCTGCTCGGAAAGGGCGAGGACCTGACAGGAGGAAGAAAACGTCCGTCTGTTGTCTCCGATGCGATGGAGGCGGTGATCGGTGCGATCTATCTGGATGGTGGTCTTGCTAATGCAAAAGAGTTTATCCATAAATTTATTTTAAATGATATCGAACATAAGCAGCTCTTTTACGATAGCAAAACTATCCTGCAGGAAATGGTTCAGGCAAAGTACAAAGAAACACTTGTCTATGAACTGACAAAGGAAGAGGGACCGGATCACAACAAGTCCTTCGAGGTGTGCGTAAAGATCGGCGATGAGGAGATAGGCAGAGGTCTGGGACGCACGAAAAAAGCAGCCGAGCAGGTTGCCGCTTACCACGGGATCTGTAGGCTCAAATAAGATCGGGACCCGTGAGGACCGGAATGGTCACATTATAGAAATAGGAAAATAACGCATGTATTTAAAGAGTATCGAAGTACAGGGATTCAAATCCTTTGCAAATAAGATCGTATTTGAATTCCACAACGGAATCACCGGCATCGTTGGTCCGAACGGAAGTGGAAAGAGCAATGTTGCCGACGCGGTCCGCTGGGTGCTCGGTGAGCAGAAGGTAAAGCAGCTCAGAAGTGCGTCCATGCAGGACGTGATCTTCTCCGGCACAGAGACAAGAAAACCCCAGGGATTTGCCTATGTGGCGATCACCCTGGACAATTCTGACCACCAGCTTGCCATCGATTACGATGAAGTGACGGTCTCTAGGCGGATCTACCGCTCCGGTGAGAGTGAGTACCTCTTAAACGGAAGCGCCTGCAGGCTGAAGGATATCAATGAGCTTTTTTATGATACCGGTATCGGTAAGGAAGGCTACTCCATCATCGGGCAGGGACAGATCGATAAAATCTTAAGCGGACGCCCGGAAGACCGCAGAGAGCTTTTTGATGAGGCGGCCGGGATCGTAAAGTTTAAGCGCAGAAAGGCGATCGCCCAGAAAAAACTCGAGGATGAGAAGCAGAATCTCGTCCGCGTATCGGATATCCTGAGCGAACTTGAAAAGCAGGTGGGACCTCTCGCAAAACAGGCGGAGACGGCGAAAGAGTATTTAAGACTCCGGGAAGAACTGAAGCGTTTCGATGTGAACCTCTTCCTCGCAGACCTGAAAGCGATCGAGGAGCAGAAACGGGAACTCGCACAGAAAGAGCACACCGTAAACGGCGATATGGAAGATTCCAAAGCCGCTGCCGAAGCTTTGAAAGAGGAATATGACCGGATCTCCGAGGCGGTCCGTCTGCTGGACGAAAAGATCACGGAAAAGCAGAATGCCGAAAACGAGGCGAAACTGTCCGCAGGAAACCTGGAAGGACAGATCGATGTCATAAAAGAGCAGATCCGCACAGAGGAACTGAATGCGGAGCACATCAAAAACAGGACGGCTGCCATCGATGAGGAGCTGGCGGCCAAAGAGAAAGAACAGGGATCGATCAGGCAGGAGAGAGAGGCTCTCGGGACCAGGATCCGGGAAGTGTTAGAACGACTTTCCGATGCGGAGAACACCGTAAATACTTCCGGCAGCCGCGTTGACAGTCTCGAACAGTCCATCGAAGAGTTAAAGAGTGCAAGGATCGAAGCACTGAATGAAAAATCAGAACTCTCTGTAAAGAAGCAGAAGGATGTCACCACGCTGGAGCAGGTCCAGGTCCGCAGATCTGAGGTAGCCCAGAAACTCTTAAAAGTAAAGAGTGATGAGGAAAACTGGGATAACCAGATCTCAGAGCAGAACGAGCGTCTGACTGCCATCGATGCGGAGATCGAAAAACTCCTCTCCCAGGCGGAATCCCTGGAGGAAGAGGTGAAGGCGGCGAACGAAGAGATCCGCCGTTTAAACAGAAATTTAAGCCACACGGAACAGGATTACCATACGGCCCACACAAAACTGGAATCCTTAAGGAACCTTGCGGAGCGTTATGATGGATATGGAAACAGCATCAAGCGTGTCATGGAAGTCAGGGACCGTGTGAGAGGGATCCACGGCGTTGTGGCTGATCTGATCGATGTTCCGAAAGAATATGAGATCGCCATCGAGACAGCGCTCGGCGGATCGATCCAGAACATCGTCACAGATTCCGAGCAGACCGCAAAAGTCCTGATCGAATACCTGAAAAAGAACAAGTTCGGTCGTGCGACCTTCCTGCCGTTATCCGCGATCTCATCCGGGGATGGATTTAAGACGCCAGGCGCGCTAAAAGAACCGGGAGCGATCGGGATCGCTGCAGATCTTGTCCGCGTGCGTCCGGAATATCAGGCACTTGCCAGATATCTCCTCGGCCGCGTCCTCGTGGTGGATCACATCGACAATGCGATCGCCATCGCGAGAAAATACCGGCACTCCATCCGGATCGTAACGCCGGAGGGCGATCTCTTAAATCCGGGCGGTTCCATGAGCGGCGGTGCCTTTAGAAACTCCAGCAATCTTCTCGGAAGAAAGAGAGAGATGGAGGAGTTGGAGGAGGCATGTAAACGCGCGCTGACGACCGTCGATAAGATCCAGGCGGAGACCGTGTTCCAGGAAGGCATATTCCAGGAAAAGAGCGGGGAGCTGGAGTCGGTAAAGAGTGCTCTCCAGGAAAAATATCTGGAAGAGAATACGACAAAGATCGCGTTAAAACAGCTGGAAGGAAAGAAAGAAGAACTCTATGAATCCTCCGCGGACATGAACCTGGAAAACCGTCAGCTGGAAGAACAGATCCATGAACTCCGCGCAAGTCTCGCCGCGATCGCGAAAGAGATGGAGCGGCTGGAACAGGAAAACACGGAGCGGGAGACAAAGATCGGGACGGATTCCACCGCGTTGGAACAGGCAAAGGCCGACCGGGATACTGCATCTGCGGCGCTCTCCGAAGTCCAGCTGGAAGCAGCAAACTTAAAGCAGCAGGATTCCTTCCTCGACCAGAACATCCATCGTCTCGAAGACGAAAAAGAGCGGCTGCTCTCCGAAAGAATGTCTCTGCATGACGGACACACGGACAGTAAGCATGAGGTGGAAAAACGTCTGGCACAGATCGAAGAACTGAAGGAAAAGATCAAAGATGCCGGAAAGGATGCGGAAACGTACCGTCAGGAGATGGCTGCTGCCCAGGAAGAAAAAGCCGCGAAAAATGAGGCACAGAAAGGCTTCTTCGAAAAGCGGGAAGCGCTCTCTGCGAGGATCTCCGATCTCGATAAGGAGCTGATGCGTCTTCAGAACCAGAACGACAAGCTTGCGGAACGCCAGGATTCCCAGGTGGACTATATGTGGAATGAATATGGTCTCACCTTCTCGACAGCGGAGCTTCTCCGGGATGAGGCCCTGACGAATGCGGCGGATATGAAACGCCAGATCGCTGAACGGAAGAACGCGATCCGCGGACTCGGAAATGTCAATGTCAATGCGATCGAGGATTATAAAGAGATCTCTGAGCGTTACGAGTTCATGAAGACCCAGCATGATGACCTTGTCGCGGCACAGGATGCCCTCTATAAGATCATCGAAGAGCTGGATATCGGAATGCGAAAGCAGTTTACAGAAAAATTTGCCCTGATCCGGGCAGAGTTTGACAAGGTATTCCGGGAACTCTTCGGAGGAGGACACGGAAGTCTAGAGCTGATCGAGGACGAAGATATCCTGGAGGCGGGGATCCAGATCATCTCCCAGCCGCCGGGAAAGAAACTTCAGAACATGATGCAGATGTCCGGCGGTGAAAAGGCACTGACGGCGATCGCCCTGCTCTTTGCGATCCAGAACTTAAAACCGTCCCCGTTCTGTCTCCTTGATGAGATCGAGGCGGCGCTTGACGATTCCAACGTCGACCGCTATGCGAAATATCTGCACAAACTGACAAAACATACCCAATTTATCGTCATCACCCACCGAAGAGGCACGATGCTCGCGGCTGACCGGCTCTACGGAATCACGATGCAGGAGAAAGGCGTGTCCACGCTTGTCTCCGTAAACCTGATCGAAAACGATCTGAAATAATTGGAGGATTCATATGGAAGAGAAGAAAAAGGGCTTTTTCTCGCGCCTTGTGGAAGGTCTCACGAAGACCAGAGAAAACATTGTATCCGGAATGGATTCCATCTTTTCCGGCTTCTCCGCGATTGATGATGATTTCTACGAGGAGCTTGAGGAGACTCTGATCATGGGAGATATGGGAATCCAGACGACCATGGCGGTCATTGAAGACCTGAAAAAGACCGTAAAAGAGCAGCATATCAAAGAACCGGAGAAATGCCGGGAGGCGCTGATCGCCAGCATCCGTGCAAAGATGGACCTTGGCGAGAATGCGTATGAGTTTGAAAACAGGAAATCCGTTGTCCTCGTCATCGGTGTCAACGGTGTCGGAAAGACGACGTCCATCGGAAAGCTTGCAGACCAGTTAAAGACAGAGGGAAAGAAGGTTGTTCTTGCGGCGGCTGATACCTTCCGTGCTGCAGCGATCGACCAGTTGGCAGAGTGGGCAAACCGTGCCGGCGTGGAGCTGATCGCCCAGAAAGAGGGATCCGATCCGGCTGCCGTGATCTACGACGCGATCTCCGCGACAAAATCGAGAAACGCAGACGTCCTGATCTGCGATACCGCGGGAAGACTCCATAATAAGAAGAACCTCATGGAGGAGTTAAAAAAGATCAACCGCATCATCGATAAGGAGTACCCGGAAGCTTACCGTGAGACACTCGTTGTTCTCGACGGCACTACAGGACAGAATGCTCTGGTCCAGGCCCGCCAGTTCATGGAAGCTGCCGACATTACGGGCATCATCCTCACAAAGCTTGACGGTACTGCAAAGGGCGGCATCGCGGTTGCAATCCAGTCGGAACTTGGGATCCCGGTCAAATATGTCGGTGTCGGGGAGAAGATCGACGACCTTCAGAAATTTAATTCCGAAGACTTCGTAAACGCATTGTTTGCGAAACAGCCGGAATGACCGATACATTTCAGGCAGAAAACAGCCAGATAAATGCCGGTATAGCAGACAACTATGGGAAAGACAGAAAAATGTTCCATCGATGAGATCGATCAGGAATGAATATGAAGGAGAATACAAATGGAAATGCAGGAACTTTCACTCGAAAAATTTGAAGAAGCATCTGAGATCGTAAAAAAGGTCACTCAGGAGACAAAACTGATCTACAGTGAATATTTTTCTGAGCGCTACGGGAACAAGATCTACTTTAAACCGGAAAACATGCAGCGTACCGGTGCATACAAAGTGCGCGGCGCTTATTATAAGATCAGCCAGCTCTCACCGGAAGAGCGTTCCCGCGGTCTGATCACCGCATCTGCCGGAAACCATGCCCAGGGCGTTGCCTATGCCGCAAAACTTGCCGGTGTGAAAGCAACTGTCGTTATGCCGGTGACAACACCGCTCATCAAGGTAAACCGCACAAAATCCTACGGTGCCGACGTTGTCCTCTACGGAAATGTCTTCGATGAGGCATGTGCCCATGCATACAAGCTTGCAGACGAGCACGGATATACCTTCGTTCACCCGTTCAATGATCTGGAAGTTGCGACCGGCCAGGGCAGCATTGCGATGGAGATCATCAAAGAACTCCCGACTGTGGATTACATTCTCGTTCCGGTAGGCGGAGGCGGACTCTGTACGGGCGTCTCTACACTCGCAAAACTCTTAAATCCGAAGATCAAGGTCATCGCTGTTGAGCCGACAGGAGCTGCCTGCTTAAAGGCATCCTTAGAGGCCGGAGAGGTAACCACCGTCTCCAAGATCAACACGATCGCGGACGGTACCGCTGTCCAGACGCCGGGCGACAAGCTCTTCCCGTATCTTCAGGCAAACGTGGATCAGGTCATCACAGTGGACGACTCCGAACTGACTCTTTCTTTCCTCGATATGGCAGAGAATCATAAGATGATCGTCGAGAACTCCGGTCTTTTGACCGTTGCGGCTTTAAAGCATCTTGACTTCAAAGGCAAAAAAGTCGTATCCGTTTTAAGTGGCGGAAACATGGATGTCTTAACGATGGCGACAGTTGTCCAGAACGGACTGATGCAGAGAGACCGTATCTTCACGGTAAGCGTGATGCTTCCGGATAAGCCTGGCCAGCTGGCAGCTGTTTCTGCACTGATCGCAAAAGAGCAGGGCAACGTGATCAAGCTCGAGCACAACGTATTCGCAAATGTAAACCGCACAGCGGGTGTGGAACTTACGATCACATTAGAGTCCTTCGGAACTGAGCACAAGGATCAGATCATCAAGGCTCTGGAAACAGCAGGCTACTGCCCGGTAATCTCCAAGACTTCCGGAATTTATATGTAATGATACCAGGGATTCTCCCGCCTCTGCGGGAGGTGTGATGAACGGACCTCCGGTCATGGAACGCAGTCAGGCATATATCAATTTGTCAAACTTCGTGAAATGCCCGACGGTCTGCTGAATAAGGGGAAAATGTATGTACAGAAGCGAAACTCAGACTGCTCTCAGCAAGAATATCCTGTATTTTCTCCGCTGGACCGCGATCTCTATTGTAATGGGAATCGTCTGCGGTCTCATCGGGACCATTTTCGGATACGGGGTCATCTACGCTCAGCGGCTGTTTAAAACTTACAGCTTTATGCTGTATCTCATGCCCGTGGCAGGTGTTCTGATCGTCCTTCTTCACCAGATGTTCCACGAGATCGGAAACCGCGGGACGAACCTGATCCTGGAGTCGATCTCATCCAACGAGAAGATCCATATGACGACCCTGCCGTGTATCTTTGTCTCCACGATCTTAAGCCAGGCGGTCGGCGCGTCTGCCGGCAAAGAGGGAGCTGCCTTACAGATCGGCGGCTGCATCGGAAATTATCTCGGGGATCTCTTCCATATGGATGAGAGGGACAAAAAAGTCATGATCATGAGCGGCATGAGCGGCTGTTTCGGGGCGATCTTCGGGACGCCTCTGGCTGCCGCCATGTTCGGAATCGAGGTCATCAGCATCGGTGTCGCTTATTACGCGGCTCTCGTGCCGTGCGTCTTTGCCTCCTTCATCGGTGCACAGATCTCCGGGGCGCTCGGACTTCACGGGGAAGCGTTCCAGATCCTCCATGTTCCGGAATTTTCCCTTGTACCGGCGCTCTACACCGTCGGACTCGGACTGGCCTGTGCGCTTTTAAGCGTCTGCTTCTGCATCCTGCTCCATGAGACCCAGCATCTCTACAAGAAAAAGATCGACAACGTTTATCTGCGCATTCTTGTGGCAGCAGTCCTTTCCATCGGACTCGCGCTGGTGTTCGGCAGGGATTACTGCGGATCCGGATTTAATCTTGTGGAACAGGCGGTGGAAGGAGATGCCGGATACCTGGCGTTCTTCTTCAAGATGGTCTTCACGGCGGTGGCTCTCGGCGGCGGCTTTAAGGGCGGAGAGATCGTTCCCACACTGGCAGTGGGATCCACATTCGGGTGCACGTTCGGACTGCTCACAGGCTTTGAACCGTCCCTGTGTGCGGCAGCAGGCATGCTCGCCACCTTCGTCGGCGTCACAAACTGCCCGATCGCGACCATGTTCCTCGGCTTCGAGCTCTTCGGCTTTGAGGCGATGCCGTATTTTGCGGTTGCCGTTGCCATCAGCTTCACACTGTCGGGATATTACGGGCTTTACAGCAGCCAGAAGTTCACATATTCAAAGATAAAGACCGAGTTCATCAACCGGAAAGCCCACTGATCAAGGTACGATTCCGGGGATTCAGTTAGAAAAAATGATCAAAAGCAATCGGATATTTCGGAAAATATTTGCAGAACCCGATGACCGGGGATTTTCAGATCGGAAATCCTGCAGGGTACCATTGATCGGGACCGGATGTGAATATTGTCGGGATATCCGGTTGCTTTTTTACTGCCAAGGTGTTATGATAAACGACACAGGTCTATTTACATGCGGTGCTGTCACAGACCGCCGGAGGATGGTTGTACGATATCCCAAACGGCGATCTCTGAGAGTTAAAAGGGAAACAGGTCAGACGCCTGTGCGAGCCCGTCACTGTAGATCCGGAGTGCATGAATATTGTCCGTGTTATGCGGACAGTCACTGGCGAAACCTGCCGGGAAGGCGTTTCATGCATGATGATGGATGAGCCAGGAAACCTGCCGGATGTCCGTTTGGAGGGGAAAAACCAGCCGGGGACCTTAAAAAATCATTTTTCAAGCGAGGAGAAGAGTAAATGAGAAAAGCAAACATCTACGCCGTTATGACAGCGGCAGCCGTATCCATGGCGATCCTTTCCGGATGCTCCGGAAGTCAGACAGCAGCGACAGCAGCGACAACAGCTGCGGAGACCACAACCGTTGCAGAGACAACAGCTGAGGAGACTACAGCCGCAGAGACAGCAGCTGCAGAAGAGGACGAGGAAAACTACAATACAGGAGACGCTTCCATGGATAACACAAGAAATCAGGATGAGATCGGCGAGAAAGAACTTCTTGTTGTGAGCTTTGGTACAAGCTACAATGACAGCAGAAGACTGACAGTCGGCGCGATCGAGAATGCGATCGAAAATGCATTCCCGGATTACTCCGTAAGAAGAGGTTTCACAAGCCAGATCATCATTGACCATGTAAAAAAGAGAGACAATGTTTCGATCGATAACGTGGCAGAGGCTTTAAACCGCGCTGTTGACAACGGTGTCAAGACTCTCGTTGTACAGCCGACCCACCTTATGAACGGTCTTGAGTACACAGATCTTGTAAACGAGTTAGCTGATAATTCCGACGCTTTTGAGCAGGTTGCTGTCGGTGAGCCGCTCTTAACTTCTGATGATGACTTCAAGGCAGTGATCTCCGCGATCACAGACGCAACAAAAGAGTACGATGACGGTGAGACCGCGATCTGCTTCATGGGTCACGGCACAGAGGCTGATTCCAACGCCGTTTACCAGAAAATGCAGGATATGTTAAAGGAAGAGGGCTTTGACAACTACTATGTAGGTACCGTTGAGGCAACTCCGTCCTGTGAAGATGTCATCAATCAGGTAAAAGAAGGTTCCTACAAGAAAGTTGTTCTTGAGCCGCTTATGATCGTAGCCGGTGATCACGCAAACAACGATATGGCCGGTGACGACGATGACTCCTGGAAGAGCCAGTTTGAGGCTGCAGGCTATGAGGTAACCTGCCTTGTAAGAGGTCTTGGTGAGCTTGAGCCGATCCAGCAGCTCTTCGTACAGCATGCCCAGGCTGCAGTGGACAGTCTCGCAAAATAAGAATGTTTAGATATGGGCGGTCGAGGATTCGGCCGCCTTTTTATATAACCGGGAGGTGCACTTGCGGGAAACTCCAGCCTGCGAAAGGAACTTCAGGAAACCATACAGGATGCCCCGATGATTTCCGGTTACAAAAGGAGAGAAAACTTTATGCGTAAATTAAAACAATTTTCATTAGCACTCGCAGTTGTCTGCGCTCTGTCCACAGCCTGCGGACAGTCCGGGTCGACAGAAACGACAGCTGCTTCTGCAGAGACCACGGCGGAGACAACAGCGGAAACTGCTTCGGCCGATGAGACAAAGGCAGCCGTTGCTTCCGGCGAGGAGACTGCCGCAGAACAGACACTTGACACGACGGGACTCGTCCCGGTATCTGCAGAGGATCTGAAAGAGGGAACCTACGAGATTTCCGTGGAGTCCAGCTCTTCCATGTTTAAGATCACATCCTGTACGCTGACAGTCAAAGACGGCGCCATGACCGCGAAAATGACGATGGGCGGGACCGGATACCTGTATGTCTATATGGGAACCGGAGAGGAGGCCGCAAAGACCGCGGAGACAGACCGGATTCCTTTCGAGGAGAATTCTGACGGAACACACAGCTTTACTGTTCCGGTCAAGGCCTTAAATGAGGTGCTTCCGTGCGCTGCATTCAGCAAGAAAAAAGAGAAATGGTATGACCGGGAGCTTGTCTTTGAGGCATCCGGGATCCCGGCAGACGCGCTTCTCAATTCTTCCTTAAAAACCGTCCAGGATCTCTCCCTTGCGGATGGAACCTACACCGCGGAAGTCTCCCTGAGCGGCGGATCCGGACGTGCATCCGTGGAATCTCCGGCTGTGATCGAGATCAAAGATGGAAAAGCGGAGGCGACGATCATCTGGAGCAGCTCCAATTATGACTATGTGCGGGTAGAGGAAGAAAAATTCCTCCCGGTCAATACAGAGGGAAACTCCACATTTGTGATCCCGGTAGCTGGATTTGACAGCCCGCTTACGATCTTTGCGGATACAACTGCCATGAGCACACCTCATGAGATCGAGTATACGCTGACCTTTGATTCAAGTACCCTGGCGGAGCAGAAACAGTAAATATGGAAAGAAGACAAATTGATCCCAGGAAGCAGAAAAGAAGTACGCGGGTGCGTTATACACTTTTTAGATCTGTTCTGGCTGCGGCAATCCTCATGACTGCTGCGTTTACCTGCTCCGGCTGTTCGAAAAAAACGGAACCCGGGACGGCCGCACCGTCTACAGGGGAAAACCACACGACCGCTTCCGTGTATGGCAGTGAGGAAAATCTTCAGGCTCAGCAAAACAAAGATCTGCCGGTTCTTAACTGGGAGGAGATGTCCCCGACAGGCTCCATGGATCTTCTCTACGCCGACCAGTTTTCAGCAGACTATTATGAGAACGGCATCGCCCTCATCACCATCGGGGATGCGGATCAGTTTCTCCTGCTGCCGGAAGGTGTGTCCGCGCCTGACGGACTTCCGGCTTCGATCACGGTCCTTCATAAACCGGTAAAAAATATCTATCTTGTGGCGACCTCCGCCATGGATGATTTTATCCGCCTGGATGCCCTGGATTTCATTGCACTTTCCGGGACAAAGGAGACCGGATGGTACCTTCCGGAAGCGAAAACTGCGATGGAAGAGGGAAAGATTGCCTATGCAGGAAAGTACAGCGCACCGGATTACGAAACGATCGTAAGCAGTTCCTGTGAGCTTGCAGTGGAATCCACGATGATCTACCACACCCCGGAGGTCAAGGAACAGCTGGAACGCCTCGGGATCCCGGTCCTCGTGGAGCGGTCCAGCTATGAGAGCCATCCGCTCGGGAGAATGGAGTGGATCCGCCTCTATGGTCTTCTGACGGGAAAAGAGGAGGAGGCCGATCAGATCTTTCAGGAAAATATGAATGCTCTGTCGGATGTCCTCGCCATGAAACCGTCCGGAAAGACAGCTGCATTTTTCTATGTGACAAATTCCGGAAGCGTCAATGTCCGGAAGAACGGGGATTATATCGCGAAGATGATCGATATCGCCGGAGGAACGTATGTGCCGGAAAATGCTGGGACCGGTGAAAATGCGCTTTCCACGATGAACATGGATTTTGAGTCTTTCTATGCTGCCGTAAAAGACGCGGATGTCCTGATCTACAACAGTACGATCGACGGGGAACTTACCACGATCGACGAACTGTGTGCAAAAAATCAGCTCTTTGCGGATTTCAAGGCAGTGAAAGAGGACAATGTCTGGTGTACCGGGAAAAACATGTTCCAGGAGACGATGGGGCTTGGGGACATGATCCGGGACATGAATGCAGTGTTCTCCGGAAACCGGGAGTATGCGTTCACGTATCTGCACCAGCTGAAATAAAAAACAACGTAACTGTTCAGTACCCTCACAGTTACGAGCAAAAATCCATTCCAAATCGGCTTCGCCGATGGGATTTTTGCCTTCAAGCCTGTGTTTTATTACGGTCAGCGCAGCAAGTGCGCAGACCTATTGAATAGTTACAAAACAGCTTAAAAACCGCGGTCGATGAAAGGAGACATGGAAGCTATGGAAGTTCAGACAAAGCGGATCATCCGCGCCTATCTGCTCCTGATCGTGCTGCTCGGAGGACTCGGCTTTTTGAGCCTGGCGGTCGGCAGCGTGCGGGTATCGGCAGCAGATCTCCTCGCGGCCCTGACGGCGAAAGAGGGGACCGATATGGTCCGGCATATCCTCTTTGATATCCGGCTTCCGAGAATGCTCGCTGCCCTGATCCTCGGCGGAGCACTCTCCGTATCCGGGTTTCTCTTACAGACATTTTTCTCAAATCCGATCGCAGGACCTTTCGTCCTCGGGATCTCGTCCGGAGCAAAGCTTGTCGTATCTGTCTTTATGGTCGTGTTCCTCGGACAGGGACTGATCATGAATTCCTGGACCATGATCCTTGCGGCATTTCTCGGCGCCATGGTGTCTATGGGCTTTGTCCTGGCGGTCTCAAAAAAGATCCCTCAGATGTCCATGTTGGTGGTCAGCGGCATTATGATCGGCTATATCTGTTCCGCGGCCACGGATTTTATCGTGACGTTCGCGGATGATTCGAATATCGTAAATCTCCACAACTGGTCCATGGGAAGCTTTTCCGGGATCTCGATGGATGGGGTGAGGATCAGCTCCCTTGTAGTCACAGCGACGTTTCTTGGTTCCATGCTGCTCTCAAAAGCCATGGGAGCTTACCAGCTGGGAGAAGTCTACGCGAGAAACATGGGAGTCAATATCAGACGGTTCCGGATCGAACTGATCCTTTTGTCCAGCATCCTCTCAGCCACAGTGACTGCGTTTGCCGGTCCGGTCTCATTCGTCGGGATCGCGGTGCCCCATGTGATCCGGCAGCTTTTTAAGACCGCGAAGCCGATCGTTGTGATTCCGGGATGTTTCCTCGGCGGGGCTGTTTTCTGCCTGTTCAGCGATCTGCTGGCGAGGACATTATTCGCGCCTACGGAGCTCTCCATCAGTTCCGTGACCGCAGTGTTCGGAGCGCCGGTGGTGATCGTGATGATGATAAAGAGAGCAAAGCGCTGATACCGGGAAAGTATGGAGCAGCTTGTAGACCACAGCTTATCAGCCTGTGAGCAGCATGAAAGGAGAACGTATGAAGACCTACCTGACAGCCGACTGCCTGACCGTCGGATACCGCGGAAAACCGATCATTTCCGATATTTCCATGAACATCCGCCGCGGCTCCATCGTCACGCTGATCGGACCGAACGGGGCCGGAAAGTCCACGATCTTAAAGAGCATCATCCGTGAGCTTTCTCCTCTGGGCGGGAGTGTTTATCTGGACGGCAGGGGGATCGGGGAATATTCCGACCATGAGTTTGCGAAAAAGACTGCCGTGGTCATGACCGGGCGGCCGGATCCGGAGCTTATGACGTGTTTTGATGTGGCCGCTGCCGGGCGGTATCCGTATACTGGCCGGTTCGGGATCCTGTCCGGGGAAGATAAGAAAAAAGTCCGGGACGCCCTTTCCATGGTGCAGTGCGAAGACCTTGCGGACGTCCTGTTCCGGAACACGAGTGATGGACAGAAGCAGCGCGTTCTTCTGGCTCGCGCCATCTGCCAGGAACCGGAACTCCTGGTCCTCGATGAGCCGACCTCCTTTCTTGATATCCGGCATAAACTCGAGCTCCTTGATATTTTGAAACGGCTGGTTCACGAAAGAAATATGGCAATCCTCATGTCGCTCCACGAGCTGGACCTTGCGGAGCGGATCTCCGATTACGTGCTCTGTGCGGAACACGGGACGATCGGAAGAGCAGGAACCCCGGAGGAAGTGTTTGAAAAGGAGTATATCGCGAACCTCTACGGGATCCGGCACGGGAGCTATCTGACTTCGCTTGGATTTCCGGAGCTTCCGCGGACAGACGGAACTCCGAAGGTGTTTGTTATCGGCGGGATGGGGAGCGGGATCCCTGTATACCACGCCTTAAACAGAGCCGGGATCGCGTTTGCAGCCGGGGTCATCCATGAAAATGATGTGGAGTACCAGACGGCGATGGCGCTGGCGGCAGAGGTGGTCTCCGAGATTCCGTTTGAGCCGGTGGGAGAGCAGGCGTATCTTCAGGCAGAAAAACTTCTGGATTCCTGCGAAGCCGTTCTCTGCCCGCTCACAGTCTTCGGGACCATGAACAGCAGGAACCGCGAGCTTTGGCGGTCTGCGAAGGAACTCGGAAAATTACGGCAAATAAATCTTGACAAATCTGATTCCGGTGATATACTGATTTACAAGTGAAAAAAATAACACGTTGACAGGAAGAGTACGTTCGGAAAATGCTCAGAGAGGGATATGTTTGGTGAGAATATCCTGCACGGAACGAACCGAAGACCGCCCTGGAGTGTCCCTTAATCGGGAACGGTGATTCCGTTATCATCAAATGAAGTGGTATAGATTTTCTATACAAGCAGGGTGGAACCACGGGTAATCTCGTCCCTTGACTGTATTTTGTGTACAGTCAAGGGACTTTTTTTTCGCGAAACGGAAAACAGCATAAAATTTTTCCACAAGAAAGAGGAGAATGACCATGAAAGTAACATTAAAAGATGGCTCTTTTAAAGAGTACGCACAGCCGATGGCTGTCATCGACATCACAAAAGATATCAGCGAAGGCCTTGCAAGAATGGCCTGTGTCGCAGAGATCGACGGAGAAGTAAAGGATCTGCGCACGATCGTTGACAAGGACTGCACATTAAATATCTTCACAGCAAAGGATCCGGAAGGTCTTGCAGCACTCCGCCACACAGCAAGCCATGTGATGGCTCAGGCGATCAAGAGACTCTGGCCGGAGACAAAGCTTGCGATCGGTCCGTCCATCGCTGACGGTTTCTACTACGATATCGACCGCGATGAGCCGGTAACATCCGATGACCTCGCAAAGATCGAAGCTGAGATGAAGAAGATCATCAAAGAAGCTCTTCCGTTAGAGCGCTTCGAGCTTCCAAGAGCACAGGCAATCGAACTCATGAAAGAAAAGAATGAGCCGTACAAAGTAGAGCTCATCGAGGATCTTCCGGAAGATGCGATCATCAGCTTCTACAAACAGGGCGAGTTCACAGACCTTTGTGCAGGTCCGCACCTCATGAACACAAAGGAAGTCGGCAAGGCATTCAAGCTCATGAACATCGCCGGTGCTTACTGGCGCGGAAGTGAAAAGAACAAGATGCTCACACGTATCTATGCGACAGCTTTCGCAAAGAAGGAAGACCTGGAAGCTTACGTTACCATGATGGAAGAGGCGAAGAAGCGTGACCACAGAAAGCTCGGAAAAGAGCTCGGTCTCTTCATGATGAGCGATGCAGGTCCTGGATTCCCGTTCTTCCTTCCGAAGGGAATGATCTTAAAGAATACACTGCTTGATTACTGGCGCGAGATCCATAAAAAAGCAGGTTATGTAGAGATCTCCACACCGATCATCTTAAACAGAAGCCTCTGGGAGACATCCGGTCACTGGGATCACTATAAGAACAACATGTATACAACTGTGATCGACGGCGAAGATTACGCGATCAAACCGATGAACTGCCCGGGCGGCGTTCTTGTTTATGCTTCCGAGCCGCGTTCCTACCGTGACCTTCCGCTCCGTATGGGCGAGCTTGGTATCGTTCACCGTCATGAGAAATCCGGTCAGCTTCACGGTCTTATGCGTGTACGCTGCTTCACACAGGATGATGCACATATCTTCATGACTCCGGAGCAGATCCGTGACGAGATCAAGAACGTAGCAGGCCTGATCAATCAGGTATATTCCCTCTTCGGATTCAAATATCATGTAGAGCTCTCCACAAGACCGGAAGACTCCATGGGAAGCGACGAGGACTGGGAGCTTGCAACAAGCTCCTTACAGGGTGCGCTTGATGACCTTGGACTCGACTATGTGATCAACGAAGGCGACGGCGCATTCTATGGTCCGAAGATCGACTTCCATCTGGTAGATGCGATCGGCAGAACATGGCAGTGCGGTACGATCCAGCTTGACTTCCAGCTTCCGCAGCGTTTCGAACTCGAGTACATCGGAGCTGACGGTGAGAAGCACAGACCGATCATGATCCACCGTGTATGCTTCGGCTCCATCGAGCGTTTCATCGGTATTCTGATCGAGCACTTCGCCGGCGCATTCCCGACATGGCTCGCACCGGTTCAGGTTAAGGTCCTCCCGATTTCCGAGAAGTACGAGGAGTACGCAAAATCTGTCAAGGCAGCTCTTGACGCAGCTGACATCCGTGCTGAGATCGACCTTCGTTCTGAGAAGATCGGATACAAGATCCGTGAGGCACAGGGTCAGAAGATCCCGTACATGTTAGTTGTCGGACAGAAAGAGCAGGCCGATGGAACTGTATCCGTAAGAAGCCGCTTCAAAGGCGACGAGGGCGCTGAGGATCTGAATGTATTTATCGCAAATATCAAGGCTGAGATCACAGCACGCATCAACCGTCCGGTTGAAGTAAAGAAAGAAGAAGAGAAATAATCTTGATCCAGAGATAAATTGCAGGCCGGTCTTCGGAATTTTCCGTGGACCGGCTTTTTTCTGCTTTTTTGTCTGTCCGCTTGAACTTTTTTCTGAATGATGGTATCATAAAGCGGAATATGACCGTTGGGAGGTTTTATCAATTGGCGAAGAAAAAGAACAGGAAAGTCGTTCGTTATCGCCGGCCCCTGAATATCAATGTGGGCATGATCATTTTTGCCCTCATTTTCATATATATGGCGTTTTATCTCTATACCTACCTTCGCAGGGACAAGGTGGAGTTTTATGAAGTTGTGGAAGGCAGTATCGTAAATGATACGAGGCACACCGGGATCATTCTCCGGACGGAGGAGCCGAAATATACGGACCGTGCCGGAAACATCAACTTCTATATGCGTGAGGGAAAGAGAGCAGCCGTCGGCACAAGAGTCTACTCGATCGATGAGACCGGAACACTTTCGGCTCTGCTCGCGGAGAAGACAGACGGATCGGTCGCGCTCTCAAAGGAGAATCTTGCTTCTTTAAAAAAACAGCTGTCGAGCTTCAGCCAGACATTCACCAACGAGGATTTCCGTGAAGTCTATGATACAAAGAATACCTTGGATTCAGAAGTCCTGGAGTATGTCAGCGTGGATACACTGAAAAATCTGGACAGCGCGATCTCAGAACTCGGCGGGAACTTTACCCAGGTGCGGTCCGATGTGGCCGGTGTTGTTTCGTACTCCATTGATTCGATGGAGACTCTGACACCAAACCAGGTGACTGCTGAGATGTTTGACAAGAGCAGCTATAAAAAATCCGGGATCCGTTCCGGGCAGCTCGTGGAGACGGGTGCTCCGGCTTATAAGATCATTACCTCCGAGGACTGGTCGATCGTATTTCCACTTTCCGATGAAGATCTTACCACTTATAATGGGAAGACATCCCTGACAGTAAAGTTTACAGGGCGTGACCTGGAGACTTCGGGGGCATTCTCCACCGTGACTGGAGGAGACGGAAAAACATATGGAAAACTCGATTTTTCCAAATATATGGAGCAGTTTGTATCGGACCGCTATGTGGACTTTGAGATCGTGACGGATGAAGTGCGCGGACTCAAGATCCCGAGAAGTTCCGTGACCGATGTGACGTTCTATGTGATCCCGAAAGACTACTATGTGAGCGGGAAGAAAGACTCTTCCGACACCTCGACAGTCTCTCAGAGCGGTTTCCGGAAGGAGACATATGCGGACGGAAAGACGGTGGGAGTTGTCACTCCGTGTACGATCTACTATGCGGATGACGAATATTATTACGTGGACGCCGGGGAAAACAGCGAGCTGAAAGCCGGGGACTTCCTCACGAAGGATGATTCCGGGGAGCGCTATCAGATCGGAATGACCCAGTCTGTACAGGGTGTCTACAATATCAACCGCGGTTATACGGTATTCCGGAGAATTGAGATTCTTTCTTCGAATGATGAATACTACACGATCAAAAAGGGAACGGACTACGGTCTGTCCGTCTACGACCACATTGTCCTTGACGCGAATGCCGTGACCGGAAACGGAATGATCATCTATCAGTAGGAGGTTTTATCATGTCAATTGCAGAGAATATAAAAAATGTGAGAGAACGCGTGAATGCGGCCTGCCTTCGTGCGGGAAGAGACCCGAAGGAAGTTACCCTGATCTCCGTCAGCAAGACGAAGCCGGTTTCCATGCTGATGGAAGCTTATGAGGCCGGGGAACGTGATTTCGGTGAAAACAAGGTGCAGGAGATCACGGAAAAACGTCCGCAGATCCCGGAGGATGCGAGATTCCATATGATCGGACATCTCCAGACAAACAAGGTCGGACAGGTCATCGATAAGGCGGTCCTGATCCACTCCTGTGACAGTGTCCATCTCGCAGAGAAGATCGAGAAGGAAGCGGCGAAGCGTGATATGATCGCAAACGTGCTCCTCGAGGTCAACGTTGCGAGGGAGGAGAGCAAATTCGGCATGTTCTTAGAGGATGTGATCCCGAACCTGAAAGAGATCCAGGCATTCCCGCATGTCTGCGTAAAGGGAATGATGACGATCGCTCCGAACGTCGAAGACGCGGAAGAAAATCGAAAATATTTTAAAGAATTATATCAATTATATGTTGACATCAAAAGTAAAAACATTGATAATGGTACTATGACTGCGCTTTCCATGGGTATGACCGGCGACTTCGAGGTGGCTGTTGAGGAAGGTGCAACCATGATTAGAGTAGGGACCGGAATCTTTGGTTCCAGATAGATTGGAGAGAACTAGATATGAGCTTTTTAGGCAAGATTATGGATACGATGCGTCTGAACGACGATGAAGATGACGATTACTTCTTAGATGACGATTATGAGGATGAAAAACCGGCACGAAAGAGCCTTTTTAAGAAACAGGCAGCCGATGATCTGGATGATTATGAGGAGGAGAAACCGAGATTCTTACCTCGCGCCACAAACAACAATAAAGTCGTTCCGATGCGCCGCGGAAACGGGATGGAGGTTTCTCTGATCAAACCGACATCCCTGGATGACGCAAAGGAGATCTGCGATTATCTGCTTGCCGGAAAGGCAGTAGTCCTTAACATGGAGGGGATTCACACCGAGACCGCACAGCGGATCATCGATTTCACATCCGGATCCACCTATTCCATGAACGGAAATCTCCAGAAGATTTCCAATTACATTTTTATTGCGACCCCGCAGTCCGTTGAACTGTCCGGTGACTTCCAGGATCTTCTTTCCGGAGGAAACTTAGACGTATCCGGACTCAATATTCATCTGTAAAAAGGATCGATATGGAAAAGGAAGAACAGCTTTTTAAAAAGCGGATCCAGGAACTGGCAGAGAATGCCTACTCCCGCGATATCCCGCTTCACACAGATTTTCTGACACTTGCAGAACAGACTGTCTTCCAGAATATGTCGGCTACGCTGCCGCCGGTGAAGTTCGTACTTTCCGGCGGCTTTCCGATGTCTGAACGGAAGGTTTTATGTTTTCTGGCGTCCTACGAGGAGGAACTCTGCGCTCCGCCGTTTGTGTGTTTAAAGATCGCGCCCGCGAACCGGCGCTTTGCGGAGGAGCTGACACACAGGGACTATCTCGGTGCGATCATGAATCTCGGCATCGAGCGGTCCGTGATCGGAGATATTGTTCTGCAGGAGGGGAATGCCTGGGTTTTTGTCATGGAAAAGATGAGCAGATACCTTGCGGAGAACCTCACGATGATCCGGCACACTTCTGTTATCACAGAGATCACGTCGGATTTTTCAGATCTCCCGAAACCGGAGACGGAGGAGGTTTCCGGAACGGTGAGCTCGGTCCGCCTGGACTCCGTCGTCGCACTGTGCGCGAGACTTTCCAGGACAAAGGCAGCAGTCTATATTGAAGGTGAGAAGGTTTCCGTAAACGGAGCTGTCTGCACAAATGTATCGTTAAACCTGCGGGGCGGAGAGATCCTGTCAATCCGCGGGATCGGAAAATTCCGGTTCGGAGAGCCGGGAAATCTTACGAAAAAGGGGCGTACATCCGTTGTGGTGTACCGCTACAAATAGGAGGTTATCCTTATGATCAAAGAACATGTAAACCGGATCCCGGTCCACATGGACGGGAAGACTATTTATGATATTGTCCTTGAGGACTCGTTTGATTCACTTGCAAAGGAGATCTCCGTTCTCGGCACCGAAAAGAAGAAGATCTGCATCATCGCGGACTCCAATGTCGCTGACATCTATCTCGATGAGGTGACAAAGATCCTTTCCGGCTGCTGCCGCGAGGTGACTTCCTATGTGTTCCCGGCAGGGGAAGCGAACAAGAATTTAAAGACGGTCCAGGGAGCTTATGAACATCTGATCTTAAACCACTATGACCGGAAAGATCTTCTCGTCGCACTGGGCGGCGGCGTTACGGGCGATCTCTGCGGCTTTGTCGCAGCTACATATCTCCGCGGTGTTGATTTTGTCCAGATCCCGACAACCCTGTTATCCCAGGTGGACTCCGGGATCGGCGGAAAGACGGGGGTTGATTTTGATTCCTACAAAAATATGGTCGGCGCCTTCCATATGCCGAAACTTGTATACACGAACGTGTCCGTTCTGCGCACACTTCCGGACAACCAGTTTTCCGGCGGTATGGGCGAGGTCATCAAACATGGCCTGATCCGTGACCGGGAATACTTTGACTGGATCGCGGCCAACAAAGAAAAAATCCTCGCAAAGGATGCGGATACATTAAAACTTCTGATCCAGGGAAGCGATTTTATCAAACGTGAGGTCGTTGAGATCGATCCGACCGAGCAGAATGAGCGTGCGACCTTAAACTTTGGCCATACGCTGGGGCATGCCATCGAGAAGTTAAAGAATTTTACGATGCTCCACGGTCACTGTGTTGCGGTCGGTGCCCTTGCAGCCATGAATATCTGTAAGGAGCGCGGTCTTGTGAACCAGGATGAGATCGACGCATACCAGGCTCTGATGGAGTATTTCTCCATTCCGACATCTGTTTCCAGTCTCAATCCGGAGGAGGTGATCGCGACGACGAAAAATGATAAAAAGATGGAGGCCGGCGTGATCAAGTTCATCCTTCTGGACCGTGTGGGACATGCCTACATCGACCGGACCGTCACAAAAGAGGAGATGGAGCGCGCCCTTGCAGCCATTTTCAGATAGGAGTGTTTTATGAATACGATCGGAAAACGCTACGGCATTCTTGCCGTTTGTTCTGCCCTGCTCATCGCCCTGGACCAGTGGGCGAAGAGTATGGCTTACAGCACGCTGCGCGTCAACGGACCGCTGGTGCTCATCAAGGGAGTCTTTGAGCTTTTATACTCGGAAAACCGGGGAGCGGCTTTCGGGATCCTCCAGGGAAAACAGTGGTTTTTCTTCCTGGTGGCTGCGGCTGTTGTGATCGCGGTCCTTGTCTTTGTGGCAAAACTTCCGTCCGGAAGCCGGTACCTGCCTCTCTATATCGCCATGATCCTTCTTCTTTCCGGAGCTGTCGGAAACCTGATCGACCGTGCGGTGCGGGGATTCGTGGTGGATTTCTTCTATTTCAGCCTCATCGACTTCCCGATTTTTAACGTGGCGGACTGCTACGTGGTCTGCGCGGCCGGACTTCTGATCCTGCTGATCGGCTTTTTCTACAAGGAGGATGAGCTTTCCTTCCTCTCATCAAAAAAGGAGAATGAGCAGTGAGAGAAGAATGTTTTGTGACCGAGGAGACGGCTGGAGACCGGATCGACAAGTTCCTTGCGGAACAGTATGAAGATCTGTCGCGCTCGTTTCTGCAGAAGCTGTTAAAATCCGGGGAAGTCATGGTAAACGGGCGCCCGGTGAAGGCGAGCTACAAGGCGGCAGAGGGGGATACGATCTCCTTCGAGGTGCCGGAGGCTGTGGAGCCGGAGATCGTTCCGGAGGATATCCCGCTCGATATCTTATATGAGGATCACGATGTGATCCTGGTGAACAAGCCGAAGGGCATGGTGGTCCATCCGGCAGCAGGACATTACACAGGGACTCTGGTGAATGCGCTGATGTACCATTGTAAGGAAGATCTCTCCGGGATCAACGGGGTTCTGCGCCCGGGGATCGTCCACCGGATCGATATGGACACGACCGGCGTCATCATCGCCTGCAAGAATGATCTCGCCCACAATTCCATCGCGGCGCAGCTGAAAGAACATTCTATCACCCGCCGCTACCAGGCGATCGTTCACGGCGTTTTAAAGGACGATGAGGGCGTGATCGACGCGCCGATCGGAAGAAGTCCGAAAGACCGGAAGAAGATGGCGATCAATTACAATAACGGAAAATCCGCGGTGACCCATTACCGGGTGATCGCGAGATTCAAGGATTTCACCCATATCGAGTGCCGGCTGGAGACGGGAAGGACTCACCAGATCCGCGTCCATATGGCGAGCATCGGACATCCGCTTTTGGGGGATGCCGTATACGGTCCGGCAAAATGTCCGTACAAGCTTCAGGGACAGACGCTGCATGCGGGGATTCTCGGCTTTGTGCATCCGCGGACAGGGGAATATATGGAATTTTCGGCGCCGCTTCCGGAGTATTTTGAGGAGCTTTTGCGGAAGCTGCCCAGATAATGGATCCTGAGCGGGATTTGTCAGTTTCACTCATTGCACAGGCAGCAGGGTATTCTGCTTTCTGCATATACTGATACAAAAATTCGGAAAAATTATGGAATAACTCTTGCATATTGTCTGAAATTTTTATATAATACAGGTAGCAGAAAGCTTGATGACAGAAAGGAGCTGTGGCATATGAGTGATAACCTTATTATTACGATCGGAAGAGAATGTGGAAGCGGAGGAAGACATATCGGGCAGGCGTTAGCAGAAAAACTCGGTATAAAATGTTATGACAAAGAGCTCCTGAATCTGGCTGCAAAAGAGAGCGGTCTCTGCAAAGAGCTGTTTGAGACCCATGACGAGAAACCGACGAGCAGTTTCTTATATTCTTTGGTAATGGATACGTATTCCCTTGGATATACGAACTCTGCATATATGGATATGCCGATCAACCATAAGATCTTCCTTGCGCAGTTTGATACGATCAAAAATCTTGCGGATAAAGAATCCTGCGTAATTATCGGACGCTGCGCTGACTACGCGCTGGCGGATTACCCGAATGTGGTATCGGTATTTATCACCGCCGATGAGGATGTGAAGATCAAGACTTTGATGGAGCGCCATAAGATCACGGAATCTCAGGCGAAGGATCTCATGATCAAGACCGATAAAAAGCGTTCCAGTTACTATAACTATTATTCCAGCAAGCGCTGGGGCGATTCCAAGAGCTATGATCTCTGCATGAACAGCAGCAAGATCGGATATGACGGAGTTGTGAAGATGATCGAGGAATTTGCGAAGATCAAGGGCGCTTATAAGAAATAGTGGTTCTGACGGAAGCCATCCGGCGAACGTACAGAAGGATCAGAATGGATAAAAAAGAAGAATAAAGCGTAAAAAAACCACCGGTCCGGGCGAGGATGTATCTGCCTGAACCGGTGGTTTTTTGTATAAACTTGTTTTACTTATTCCACCGTCACGGATTTTGCCAGGTTTCTCGGCTGGTCCACATCAAGACCTTTCTGGACGGAAGCGTAGTAGGCGATGAGCTGAAGGACAACGGCGATTGGGAACACGGTGAATTTGTCATCTTCCCTTGGAATGCGGATGATCACGTCTGCAATGCCCTCGTCGACAGCGGTATCTTCCGTGACGAGGAGGATCACATAAGCACCTCGCGCTTTCACCTCGCGAATATTCGAGATCGTCTTTGCGAAAATATGCTTCTGGGTCGCGATCGCGATGACCGGAACATGGTCTGTGATCAGAGCGATGGTTCCGTGCTTCAACTCACCGGCTGCGTAAGCCTCCGCATGAATGTAGGAGATCTCTTTCAGCTTTAACGCGCCCTCCAGGGAGAATGCGTAGTCCATTCCGCGGCCGATAAAGAAGACATCCGGGTAGTTTACGATATGGGTGACGATCTCATTGATCGTATTTTCTTCCCGGATCATGGTCTCCATGGAGGTGGCACAGTTTAAGAGGTCACTCATGAACTGCTCTGCATGTTCTTCCGTGTATACGCCGCGTATAAGCGCCATACGGCAGAAAAGAAGATAGAGGGCGGCAATCTGTACCGTGTAGGCTTTCGTGCTCGCCACGGCGATCTCAGGGCCTCCATGCGTGTAGATCACATAGTCGCTTTCGCGGGCGATTGTGGAACCTTTTACATTTACAACCGAGATCACGGTGGAGCCGCATTCTCTCGCGAGGCGCAGCGCCGCCAGGGTATCGATCGTCTCGCCGGACTGGGAGATCACGATCGTGAGCGTGGAGTCATCGATCAGCGGCTCCTCATAGCGGAACTCGGAGGCGATGGACACCGTGACCGGGATCCTGAGACGTGGCTCGATCAGGGCTCTTGCGACCATCCCGGCGTGCATGGCAGTTCCACAGGCGATGACGCGGATATTTGTGATCCGTTTTAAGAGCTCATCCGGGATCTTCTCGTCGGTGAGATCCGGGAGACCTTTTGTGAGACGCGGCAGGATCGTTTTCTTTAACACTTCCGGCTGCTCGTGGATCTCCTTCATCATAAAGTGAGGGAACCCGTTTTTCATGGCAGCGTCCGTGTTCCAGGATGCCTCCAGGATCTCAGGCTCAGTCTTTGTGCCGTCAAGCTCGTAGAGATCAGCGTGGTAGGCGGTGAGCTGTACGATCTTTCCTTCCGGAACAACGAAGTATTTCTTTGAGTACGGGAGAAGTGCGGTCAGGTCGGAAGCGATCATGGCGCCTGAAGCCGTGTAAGCCGCTACGAGCGGACTTACGTTTCTCACCGCATAGATCTCGCCGGGACGGTCTTCAAACATGATACAGAAGGCGTAGGAGCCTTCCAGCCGGTTTAAAAATTTCCGGATCGACGGGATCGGGTCACCGTTGTAGATCTCGTTTAAGGTTGCTGCGGCAACTTCCGTGTCCGTCTGGGAGTGAAGTTTTCCTTCCAGGTGGTATTTTTCCGTCAGGGCGTGATAGTTTTCTATGATGCCGTTATGGATCATCGTCACCTTCCCTGCAACATGCGGATGGGCGTTTTCACTGGTGACGCCGCCGTGCGTTGCCCAGCGGGTATGACCGATCCCGCAGTGGGACACGACCGGATTTTCCTCGCACACCTTGCGGAGAGCGGCAACTTTTCCGACTTTTTTGATAAAATGGATCTTTGAGTTCTCATCAAACAGGGCGATCCCGGCGCTGTCATAACCACGGTATTCGAGCTGGGTAAGGCCGTCTAGCAATACTGTCTGCGCATCTAAAGGACCGCAGTATCCGATAATTCCACACATATATATCATCTCCATTTCCTGATGAAAGAATCTGTTTTCATTGTTTCCAGGCAGAGCCAATTTGATAGGATTATAGTATTAAATGTCAGGAAAGTCAATTGGTGACTGGGTTTGGTGTATCGGCGGGATGAGAAAAATTAAAAAAAAATTAAACAATTTTCCTTCCTCTATATGTTATACTTACACCGTTATATTTACATAATGCAGGAGATGTACGCTCGAAAATGAAGTTCAAAGACCATTTAGATTTTCATAAATTACCTTTCGATAAAGAAAAGATCCGTGAACAGGTCGAAAAGATCGCGGCGGACTGTATGCGCTGGGTGACGCGCAGACAGAATGCAAGACCGCTTCTGGCGATGGCTTTGTGCACCTGTATCGCGTTTTCCGCGATGGTGCCGTATATTCCGGTGGCCGCCCCGGCTGAGATCAGTACAGAGAGGATCACAGAACCGGAGACCTTTGATATCCTCGAGGATCCGACGGAGAGAGAGACTGAGGAGACCACAGCGGAGATCGACCCGGATGCTCCGGCCCCGTATAAATTAAATCTCGCAAATATGTACGCAGAGGGATCGGAGACAAGCTATGCGGAGATCCTGATGAAGGAGTTGATCCAGAAGGATTCCAAATGGTTTGCTGCGATCTACGATATGGCAAATACGGCACCGGTAAAGCTGGCGCCTGCCTTTGGACGCAAGGCATCCTCCGTTCTCGGACAGTACAATCCGACATCAAAGACCCAGAATAAAAATGATCCGTCCACCTGGTATGTGGAACATTTTAAGAATGTAAAGATCACGTTCTACAACGGAGACGGAGAGGTCACATCCGCGGTCTCCAATGCCCAGGACATTCTTTCCATGGCGAGTGTATATGCTTATTACAACGGAATCACGGACCTTGATTCGATCCGTGCCTACGTCAATGATCTCTGGACAAAATCACATTCCTACCAGGCAGTTTTGGGAAACGTCTACTACTGTGATGGCTGTGTGGATCCGAACGCGTCCGCGGAAGAGGGAGATTCTGAGCTGGAAGGAGAGGATACATTCGTATCCGGGCGGAATATCGATACCGAGATCCGGACAGATGTGGGAGATGAGGTCATCGACCAGGCCGGAGACACGGTTTCCGTGAACGGGGAGAGCTACAGCGGCAGCTCTTCGTCCGCCTCCTCCGCGCAGGGGGCGTCGGAAGGCACCACAACGGCAGCTGAGACAATAACGGTACCGCCGTCAGCTGCAAACCACACAGAAGGAGCTGAGACAAAGGAGTCGACCACGAGTGCCCTGGATTCCCTGGCTGAGACAGCGGAGAGCGTGATCCAGGAGACGAAGAAGAAGACGACGATCGTCCGTGTGGAAGATTCCACTACAGCGGCTGAGACGACAAAAGCTCCGGAGACAACACCGCAGACAGCGGCACCTTCGACACAGGCGGAGACAGCGTCGCAGACAACAGCACCTTCTTCTGAGGCAGCGGAAGAGACCACGGTAAAGGTTATCCGTGTCAGTGACAACGGAGATTCCGATGCAAGCTCCGATTATATCGTCCATGCGGCCGCGGAAACTGCAGCACCTGCGGAGATAGCAGCATCTGCGGAAAGTGAGGAGCCGGAAACCGATCCGGAGCTCATCCCTGTTTCTGATGAACAAGCTGAAACAGCGGAGCAGTACACCGTCCATGCGGCCGCTTCCCATGCGCTGATTTGCCCGGGACATGTCGATCTTAAGATCACGGCGATCATCCGGACCCTCAGCGAGAGCGCAAACCTTTACAGCATCGATGATGTGGGAAATGCGGTGGGAGAGACTGCATCAGTAACCGCAGACGGAACCGGTTGGGAAGGCTGGAACCGCAGAATGACTTCTTTCGTAAGCCATATCAACCGTCAGGACTGGACAGCGACTTACGGATTAAACGTAGTCGTGGAGGGAACGAGAGCGCCGCTTTCCACTGCTGAGATCGACACCTACATGAGCAAACTTCCGAAAGATCTGTCGGAGCCGAGAAAGGACATTATCCGGTATGCACTCCAGTCTGTCGGAAAAGTCCCGTATTACTGGGGCGGAAAAGCCAGCGCCCAGAATTACACCGGCAACAATTTCGGTTCTGTCACGATCCCGGATCACAAAGGACGTATCTTAAAGGGACTCGACTGCTCCGGATGGGTCAACTGGGTATACTGGTCCGTTACGGGAACACACCTGCCGTATGAAGGCACGGAGGGCTTAAAGACGCTTGGCCGTCAGGTAAAACGTCAGGATCTGAAGCCTGGTGACATCGTCGTGATCACCGGATCAACGCCGCACGTGATCATGTTCCTTGGATTCACCTCAAACGGACAGATCCAGTGTATCCACGAGACAGGTTCCGCGAACAATGTAACGATCGGTGTTATGAACGCGAACTGGCCGTATTACAGAAATCTTCTGGACTAAAATATGAGATGATACAGCACCCGCTTTTCGGTATGCATGTGGTCTTGATAAAGACTGCAGGCGGCCGGAAAGCGGGTGTTTGTTATAATTGCGGGTATTCCATGACCGTGCCCGTGTCAGGCAATAGGGGCTTGCCCAACCGTTATGTCTGTTTTATTTCACTACAGCATCAATGCTGGATGCTGCCAGATTGCAAGCGTTTCATTACGATCATGGAGGAAGCAGACTATGTTATAAAGGCTGAATTTCCGGAAACTACCTACATCATTGTGGCAAAAGCACCTACATTGACATTGACAATTGTCCATGTAGCTAAACATGGCACAAAGTTGGAAATTAAAAATCCTTTATTTACAGGCATCTTGAGATGCCTGTTTTTTTCTTTGTGCCATGTCGTACCTACATTATTTGTGTAGAACATGATACAAAGTCGAACCGTATAGGTAAAGCTGGCACAAAGCCGAACTATATAGGTAAATCAGATACAAAGCCGAATCATGTAGGTTAAGTTGGCACAAAGTCGAATCCGTGTAGATACGACATGATACAAAGCCGAATTCATGTAGATTCAACTTAATACAAAGTCGAATTCCATGTAGGTAGAAGATGATACAAAGTCGTCACCACTCTGTCGGCTCATGAGACAGGGATTCATAGTGAGATGTGACGTATTCATTTACTGTTCCTTCTTTATTCGGATTTAAAGTTATGGATCAGGGAAATTATGCAAATAATCCGCTACTTGCGAAAAAGGGAAAGAAAAACTATTGCTTTATCACATTATAGTGCTATAATATAAAATGTATGTAAATTGAATAATTCTTAAGTTAAACGGAAATGATATGGACTTACTCTGGCATGGCCGCTCGATAAGAGAATGCATTGTTAATTTGCAGATACAAGATTTATCGTAAGCGGCTTCATTAAATCTTGGCCAGTGTGGTCCATTTTTTATATGCAAAAAATACCGGGGGGGGGTATAAGGCTAGCGCCAGATAAATCAAAAAAGATAAGGAGGGACTGAAAAAATCATAAGGAACTTGTTCTGAGTCTACGAGAGAAAAATTCAGAACAGAACACAGCAGAAAAAGAAAGAAGAGAGAAAATTATGAAAAAACGTTGGCTGGCTTTTGCAATGTCGATCAGTATGGCATTTACGTTAATGTATGGAAATGCCGTTGCAGCTGAGGACCACGTGGAGCGAATGAATGTAGTAGCGACAGGTGGAGATAGCGCAGAGGCACAAAACCCCGGAATCGGTAACTTAAGAATTGCAACTTCTGGAAATGCCATAGAAAATAAGGCAACCGGAAGCAATGGAATCAAACAGGAATCAATTCAGTTGGCGAACTTGGCGACACTGTCGGATGCGGTGAAAAATGCACCAGTATATTCGGTTGGCTCGACAGAAGAACTGTCGAATGCGCTGGCAACCATTTCTGCTGATCAGGATAATGAAGAGGCAGTAATTGAACTGACAACAAACGTTGATGTGCCTCACTTAGTAAACAATCAGTATGTTAATGAGTTTGGTGTTTCTGGAAAACACATTACAGTATGTAGTGCTGGAGAAAACATTTATGCATTCACATTTTCAAATCAAGCTGTTTTGACCGGTGACTGTACCTTTGACAATGTCGATGTGAAGGCTTATAAATTATATTGTAATGGTTATCGAACAATTTTCACCGAAAATGGTCAGATTCATTTGACTGGAACTTTGTATGGCGGCGGATATAAGACCAGTGTTGCCAGCACCTATGTGGTCATAGCGGCAACTGGTGAGATCAACCCTACAGCTACGAATGGTCTGCATAACGTGATCGGAGGCTCTTATCAGGCGAATGTGGAAGGCGATACATATCTGGAAATTACCGGAGACATCAAATTTAAAGGCGGTAACCATATTACTCCTGGATGTGTCATGGGCGATGGAACCAGTGGTGATGCAAATAACAGTCCGGATGTATCCGTAGGGGGAACTGCGACTTTAATATATGATAATAAAAACGCTCAAACATCACCTTCAATTGTCGGCACTACTGGCTGTGAAATGAAGGGGGATGTAATCCTGGATGTACGTTCTGGTAAAACAAATGAAATTTGTGGTAACTATGAGTACCCGGAAAAATCCATAATTCGCGGTAATCTGCATATTATTGCAGGAACGGAAGAATATGAGAATACGGATCGCACTTTACGCTTGGGCGGTAACTGGCCGATTAGCGGTGGTGGAAACAGATTCGCAATCTCTCCATTTAACACAAAAATGTATACAATTGATGGAAATATTACAATAGATACATTTGAAAATGTCTGGGGATGGGACAAGGGCGAAACAATTCCAAGTGATGTTCCAGAAATATATGGAGCTCTTTACTGTAAGGTTGGCGGAGATATTACGATCAATGCACATGGCTCACACATGGAAAACATCACAGGAGCAAATAGTTCTACTGTTCGAGGAAGTGTGACTGTCAATGCGGTGAATGTAGAATTGAAGAATTGTTATTATGAAACAAGGTACGATGAGGGAAACATTTACGGTTTGTATGAAGACAAGGACGTAAGCAATGCTGGAGGTCCGGTTACAATCAATGTTGCCGACGGAGATATCGCTCTGATTCTGGCAACTGATCAGAATGAAGTAAATGAAGGTTCCTCCATCAATGTCAGCGGAAGTCCTAAAGTACGTACCGGTGTACTTGGAACAGCAGCACGAGGATTGAATGATGAAAATGGAAAAAATTACCAGTTTCCAACGGTCAATCTTCAAAGCTGCCAGGCAACCATTCCGTTTGTTCAGGCTGCAGCTCAAGTGAATGTAAAAGATAATAGCGATGTAACCCTTCATGAAGCAGAACTGGATAAAGGCCTTTTAGTTGAGAAGGAGAGTAAACTGACCACGGATGATAATCAGATTCATATCTGGGGCAATGTGGAAGTAAATGGCGTCTGGGAACAGAAACATACGCAGGATGATGATAATGATATTTATGTACAGGGAACGACAACGGTCGGAGAAGGTGGCTGCTTTATCAACCATGGAACCAGCAACCTCAAAGGAGATGTAACCAATAATGGTACGATGGTACTCATGAATTCGGCTTTCATGCAGGGAAATTACATGGGCGAACATGCGGAACTCCGAATTCCAGTTGTTGCAACCAATTACGATGGCACTGATGCTGGAGGCGATATTCCTCTGCTTATTCAGGGAAAATCTTCTGGAAGCACTATTGTCAATACTGTAAAAGCAGATGATTGGCAGATGTTACAGAGTCCAAACTTTGGAGAGAATTACATTCTGTCCGCAAAGGACGGGGATGCCCCAGAACAGAAAACATTCCTGCTTGGCAATGAGGACGCTCTTTTACAGGGGCTGTTCCTCAAACGGATCAATGATGCAGATACAACGGATGACACCTATTATATGTGGCAGGTAGCCAATGGCATCAATGTAATCTTTGATAAGAACGGCGGGGATACGGAAGCAGATCCGCGGATAGCCTCTCAGGATAAAGTCGCCGGAACGATCAATCATTTCGATCTGCCAACAACGGATCCGACACGTGCCAATTATGAGCTTACAGGATGGAATACAAAGCCAGACGGTACCGGGGATCCGTTTACTGCTCAGACGGATGTAACAAAAAGCATGAAAGTTTACGCACAGTGGAAAGCAAATGAGGCCTATTCCGTTGAAATTTCACCGATGAACATTACGGTCTACGTTGGTGGAGAAGGCTACCGTGGCGTAATCGGAAAAGATGGCGAATTTGCATCAAATGACTTACCGGAAATCGGATTCTATCTGACATTGCCGGATGACGTAAATGCAATGCTCGGAAGTACTGATGAAAAGCCGGTTGATTTAAGCAACATTTTACGTCTGACTTATGATGATGAGAATGGTACGACAAGAAGCTGGAGCCTGGAACAGTACGGGGATGAGACGATGAGCCGTGTTATGGAAAATGGCCACAGAGTTTATATCTATAAGCTGAAGGCGAGCCAGATTGATGGTACGGATGAGACCGTTCCTGCACGAGTACAGTTTACCCGTGCAGATGGATCTGTTATGGAGGATTCAGAGTTTAAGGCACTGGTAAATGATCAGTTCCGCAATTATAAGATCAGTTTTTATCCGGGACAGTTGGATGAAGCGATTTATAAAGCAACCTTTACGACGACAGATGGCAGAACACTCACGCGACCGATCAGACTTGGAACAGGATCTTTGAAGGTTCGTGGTAATAATGATGAGACATATCGTGTGATCTCGGACACTACACCGACGGTTGATTCTGATGATTCGGACATCATGCTTGCAGCCACCGCCCAGAACGATACCAAATATTATATCGGGGACAGCGGAGTCAGCGTTGATGCAGACGGCGTCCGTCTGCTGGTTGATCACAGCCTGGATGATGCATTGCTGACAGCCTATATCAATCAGAACAAGAATGCGGATGGAAAATATGCCTATCAGTTCCGGTATCTGGATCTGGTAGATACAAGCAATGGAAATGCTTATGTCACGATGGGAGCAGATCAGAAGATCGATCTTTACTGGCCGGTGCCGAATGATGCGAAAGCAGATTCCGAGTTCCACATCATTCACTTTAAGGGACTAGACCGGGAAAGCAATGCGGATATCAATGATTTGCTGACAACCCGTATCCCGGAAGAAGTAGAATGCGAACCGACGATCATTGATGGAAAGAAATTCATTAAATTTACGGTCGATTCGTTCTCACCGTTCGCTTTATTATATGAAAAAGGATCCGGATCTTCCGTAAATCCTGGAACGCCGGATAAACCGGGTCAGCCAGGAACAACAGATCCGGCAAAACCTGTCACACCAAGCAATGCAGATAAGCAGACACCGAGTAATGCGAACCGTTCGGATTCTTCGGATGATTCCGATGATTCGGGTTCCTCGACAAACAGTAAAAAATCAAAGACAGTAACAACAAACGAAACAAAAACAACAACGGAAACCACGGAAAACTCCAATGCCATGGAAGAAACGCGGACAGACACTTTCACAGAAACGCTTCCGGATGGATCACCTGCGGATGAGCCATCGATCGATGCTACGCCAAAAACGGGAGATGAGTCGTCAACCAGAATGTATCTTATGCTCATGGAACTCTCCCTGTTGGCGATCATAGGACTGATTATCCTGAAAAGAAAACAGGAGAAAGATCCGAAGACTGAACAGTGATCGTTGAATGTATAATTAGTTGGCGCTCTCACGGCATCGTGAGAGCGCTGTTGCTATAATTTGACAGATTTTTTCCGAAAAGGGTATAATGGTTACAGTACTAATGGGGGAAAAAGATGAAAACGATAAAGAGAAATGCTTGCAAAAAAGGCAGACTTTTACTATGTATTTTGGGACTCTTACTATCGTTCTCATTTTCCGCTTTTGCGGCAGATACAGAAGAAAAGGTCGTGCGGGTAGGATGGTATGAAGATTCTTACAATGTAACAGGAGAAAACGGGGAACGAAGCGGTTATAATTGTGAGTACGAACAGGCTGTGGCAGCCTATACCGGCTGGACTTATGAATATGTGAAAGCCGGATGGCCGGAACTCATGGAAATGCTGCAGAAGGGCGAGATCGACCTGATGGGCGATGTCTCCTACACGCCGGAGCGTGCGGAAGGAATGCTGTTTTCCGAACTGCCGATGGGAGAGGAGAAATATTACCTGTATGCAGATCTTGTAAATTCTGGAATTTCTGAATCAGATCTGAGTTCTTTGAATGGAAAACAGGTCGGACTGCTGGAGGGGAGTGTACAGGCAACCCAGTTTTTTGCGTGGGAAAAAGAGCATAGTCTGCATCTGCGGCATGTGTATATTACCGGGTTTGAGGATTCCCAGGCGAAAATGAAACATCATGAACTGGACTGTGTGGTTGCCACGGAAACACCACTCTGGTCGGCTGCCGGCATGTCTGCGATTGCTACGACAGGCGGATCAGGCATTTATTTCGCAGTCAGTCCGAGACGTCACGATCTGAAAGCAGAACTCGATAATGCCATGCGCAAAATGGAAAAGGATAATCCATTCTATGCAGATGATCTTTATAAACAGTATCTCTCTACCGTGTCAAAACCGGCACTTTCTGAAGAAGAAAAAGACTGGATCGCAGAGCATGGGGAAATCCGGATCGGATATTTAAAACATGATAGCGAGAAAATAGTGGGGATTTGGCTTTGTATCAAGTTGTTCTTACATTATTGTGCCATGTTTACCTACATTGACAATTGACAAAAACGCAAAAAGAGAGTAATCTATTCATAGATTTCCAACTATTCGTGAAAGAATAGTTTATCGAATAGTTGTGGCGCAATTCCGGTGATCTACCATGTTTTCCATGAAATGAGGTTTTCTAATGAAATTACAAAGACTTTTAAGCCTGGTTCGTCAGGCTGTTGATGATTATGCTCTCATCGATGATCAGGACCACATTGCTGTCGGTGTTTCCGGCGGTAAGGACAGTCTGGCTCTTCTCTATGCGCTTCATGAACTGCAGCGCTTTTACCCGAAACATTTTACGCTTCATGCATTCACAGTCGATCTCGGATTCGGAATTCAGGATTTCAGCGGCATAAAGGCCTTTTGCAAAGGTTTTCAGGTACCGCTCACGATAATCCCCACCGAGATCGGAAAAATCGTTTTTGAGACCCGTAAAGAGTCCAATCCATGCTCTCTGTGTGCGAAAATGCGCAAAGGAGCCCTAAACCTTGAGGCAAAGGCCGCCGGATGCAATAAGATCGCTTACGCGCATCATAAGGATGATATTATCGAGACGATGCTGTTGTCTTTAATGTTCGAAGGACGTTTTTATACATTCCCGCCAAAGACATTTTTGGACCGCACAGAGCTCACCGTGATCCGGCCGCTCATGTATGTCTCTGAGGCTGATGTGATCGGATTTAAGAATAAGTATAATCTTCCTGTGTGCAAAAATCCATGCCCCGCTGATGGACATACAAAACGCGAATATGTTAAAAATTTAACCAAGCAGTTAAATAAAGATAATCCGGGAATTAAGGAACGGCTGTTTCATGCGGTAATTTCCGGAAATATTGAAGGCTGGAATTCTGGAAATATCGGAATGGCTGGAACATCTGATGAGGTGGATGATAAAGCCTGTCGATCGGAGACATCTGTGAAAATGCAGAGAGATCAGACCGGTGCGGAAGAACAACTTTCCGAATCACATAATTGCCATGAAAATGACCGTGAAAGCAAGAATAAAAAGGAGGAATTCTGATGGCTACACTCTCCTACCATGAACAGAAGGATATTGAAAATATCAAGAAACTTCGGGAACTGCAGAAGGAACTCCCTTCTTTCTGTTCCGATTTTTTCCGCGGAATCGAGACAAGCACATCCACAAGAACAAGGATTGCCTACGCATATGATCTGAAAATATTTTTTCAGTTCTTAAAGACCGCCAATCCCGGCACCTTTGACAATCCGTCCCATACTCTCACACCGTCCGATCTTGAAAAGCTGACGGTGACAGATCTGGAGGAATATATTGATTATCTGAAATGTCATCCAAGTGATACGAATGAAGATGTTATAAATACAGAACGTGGACTCATGCGGAAGGTTTCTTCTCTCCGCAGCTTTTACAGTTATTTCTTCCGAAATGAACGGATCGAGAAGAACCCCGCCGCCCTCGTGCGCATGCCGAAGCTCCACGAAAAGGAAATTATCCGTCTGGAGATCGATGAGGTTGCAAAGCTCCTCGATGAGGTTGAGGAAGGTGACAAACTGACCGAAAAACAGAAGCTTTACCATGAACGAACAAAAGTTCGAGACCTTGCAATGATGTCACTCCTCCTCGGAACCGGTATCCGTGTCTCTGAATGCGTTGGATTAAATATCAATGATATCGACCTTGATACCTGCGGTGCCAGAGTTTACCGGAAAGGCGGAAAGGAATCCGTGATCTACTTCAGCGATGAAGTCCGTGATGTGCTGGAAAACTACCTTGATGAGCGGGAAATGATCGACGCGGTTCCAGGAAATGAGGATGCCCTCTTCCTCTCCATGCAGCGGAAACGGATCAACGTACGCAGCGTGGAAAATCTCGTAAAAAAATACGCGAAACTTGTCACACCGCTGAAAAAGATCACTCCACACAAGCTCCGCAGCACCTACGGTACAAGCCTTTACCGGGAAACCGGCGATATCTACCTCGTCGCCTCCGTCTTAGGCCATAATGATGTCAATACGACCAGAAAACATTATGCGGCTCAGGAGGAAGAACGCAGACGATCAGCGCGGAATGTTGTAAGACTGCGTGAAAGCTAAAAAATTTTTTCGATAAATTAAAATTTCGTACTTTATTTCCGTGTAAAGTGAAAGCTACCGTTAATCCGCTTTGACATGACATTTGCAACTTACTATGCCAAGAAACGCGGAGAGGGCAAACCACATCGAGTAGCCATTACTCATGTGGTCAAAAAGCTTATTAGAGTCATCTACGCATTGGAGAGGCAAGATATCGACTTTAATGCACAGAAACTTCGTCAATCTACTGGATTAATACTAATTTCTCCCATCTGAAATACGATGTATTCAGATGGCTTATTAAAGTTACCCATTTTTACAATTCAAAAAAATTTCAAAATTCTCTTGACTGTTTATAGTTTGTCACCTCCTTGCCTATTTTCTTTCACACTATCACCTCCAGAATCACACGCGCTCAAATGACAGATATCTCGTTC
>OGKA01000190.1_pt1 | contig 74352 bp, 62 predicted proteins | sample 1572211 | NCBI WGS metagenome assembly OGKA01 (sample SAMEA2582125, study PRJEB24529) | metagenome | biome: Human gut stool | place: China | collected 2011 | reverse complement strand
ATCTTCAAGGATACATAAGAGAATGTTTAGAAAGTATTTGCAAAATATAGGTGACGGAGTGTGCAAAGATAAATGCGTTGAAATGGGAAAAATATTGGAAGATGCTGCGAAGGAGAACGTATGGATGATATAGAAGACACTAATTATAAGTTTAATTCCCAAGATATTGAAAATATATGGTATATATTCTTTTGTTTAGCAGATTCAACATTTTCGTCTGTAGATGTATCTTATGAAAAAAAAGGACCATATATGTTATCAGGAGAGACAATGATGTCAATATGTAAAACCCTAGAGACTATTGATTTTTGTTGTTATAGAGATGCCTACTCGGATGCGTATACTTTATTACGGAAGTGTAGGGATGATTTAATGCAGTATTTATTTGTATTGAATGTTATACAGAACAAACATGGTTTAACGGATGAAGAAGCAGAAAAATTCACCATAAACTCGGAATCTATGATGAAAATGATAGAGTTAGATGTGTCTATATTGGTTTCAGGTGAAAGAAAAACAGACGCAGAACTAGCTATGGAAAAATGGATTTATAATGTATTGGAAAGCTCAGAAAACAAAGAAGATAGAAAAAAATTTTTTGATACATCAAAATACAAATCATATTTGGTAAGTAATAATGAAAAAGTCAAATATATTTTTGAAAATTTTCTTGTAGATAAGTGGTTGAGAGAGGACAGAAAGTTAAATAATTATGTCCATGCGAATGGCATTAGATTTGTAATGGATAATTATGTATATCAGAACAAAAAGGAAGACAAACATAAAGAACTTATAGAGACACTTCAAAATATTACGGATATATTTTTGAGTTTGTTGTCAGTTATAGATAGTATTAAATTTCATTCATCAGATTATCTTGATGCTTTAGAAATGGAAATGAAGCCCCAGGAGGGAAGTCAATATTGGGTATGTCCAATAATTGTTGAATATATGAATGACAGGTTTGATAAGAAACTATTACAGTATATTCAGAATAATGAAGGAAATGGGATGCAATTTATGGCAGAATATTATAATCAAAATAAAGGGTAGGAGGATGAAATATGGATTGGACAAAATTTAATAATCATGGAGAATCCCCTAATCATGCATTTGAAGTAATGTGCAATATTCTGTTTAAATGTTGGTTGAAAAAGGAATATAAAGATAATATTTCTCACTTTGCGTTTGTAAATGGAAGTGGTGGAGATGGTGGTGTAGAAGCATATGGACTTTTAAAATCAGGTGATATTATTGGTGTTCAATCAAAGTGGTTTCCGCAGAAAATGGAAGTATCCCAATTTAAACAAATTGAAAATTCATTTTATACGGCAATTAAAGTTCGTCCTGAATTAAAAAGATATATTGTTTGTATCCCTAGAGATTTTACATCAAAGAAAATGGTGAAAAATAATCAAGTCGCTAGGGATACAGAAGAATCAAAGTGGATAAATCTATGTGAGAACATTAATAAAGAATATCCGGATGTCGTAATTGAATTATGGGATGAGACAAGTATACAAGAAAAATTATGTCTGCCAGAAACACAGGGATGTTATAGGTATTGGTTTGAATGCTCAGATGTGTTTGAAACAGAGATTTTGACATCATATCAAAGGGCAATAAATAGTTGGGCAAAAACAAAGTACATACCTGATTTGTATTCGACAGGTTATATTCATGACAAACTTTCATCTTTTACCGGTAGTTTTGAAGCTACAAAGAAAAAATATGATATGACTCAAAATATATATGCTATAGTTCAGAAGCTGAAAAGAGCATATGAAGATATATTGAGATTGCAATTTCCAGAAAACGAAAAGGCACTTTTTGAAAAGGTAAAATCAGATATTTCCGTTCTCGGAGAGTGGTTATGTATTATTAGAGAAATAGGTTCATTAGTTGCTAGTGGTTCTGACATAGAAAGGGAAAATTTTGAAAAAAAATTTGAACTTAATTGTGATTCTTCGGAGTTAAAAGATAGTTCGTTGCATTTTAGCTATTATAATCATTTTCATGAAGTAGAAAGTATTTTGGATAATATTGAAGATGATTTTGAGCAGTTTAAGCGTTGTATGATTTCTGATAGTCATAATAAGATTATTTTTCTCGGTAATCAGGGAACTGGAAAGACGGCAGGAATTGTTAGTGAAATTGATCTGATGCTCCAGGATAAATCATTTCTTCCAGTATTAGTGCAAGCAAAGGATTATAGGAAAGGTGATAGTTGGTTATCCATTTTGACAAGAACTATAGGTCTATCAACGACATGGAGTGAATTAGAGTTGTTTCAAGCTTTAGAGAATGCAGCCTTGTTGAGAAATAGATATTTGAATGAAAGTTGTGATATTGTAGTTCAACCTAAATGCTTAATATGTGTAGACGGAATAGATGAAGCTTCTTCATGGAGCTTTTGGAAGGAACGAATAGAGGAAACGCAAGTCTATGAAGGTATTTTTCCAAATGTAAAATTTGTTTTTTTATCAAGACCATATGTATTTCCTAGATATTATGATTTGGATTACCGAGAATGTTTTTATACATTACCAAGTAGTGGAGATGTGTCTGTAAATGAATTATTTGATGATTATATAGCATTTTATAAGATTGATTTATGTGGTAATTATTGGATAAAAGAAATATTGAGTACACCTATGGCACTCAAATTATTTTGTGATTTATATGGCAATAGTAGTGTAGGAAATTTAGATAAAAATTCGCTTGTAATTACTAAGTTGTTTCAGAAGAAAATTAATTCTGTTGAAGAGTCATACAGAAAACAAGAAAAAGAAACAAACCAACAAAGTATGATAAAAACAATATTGGTTAATATAGCTACATTGTTAACTAATAAGAATGAATTGACATTTGAGGATATCTTTAATGAGAGTAGGGAACCTATAAAAAGTCATTTAGAGGATTTATTATTTTTTATTGAAAAAGAGGGGTTCATATATTCGCATCAGATTTGTGAAGATGAGTTTAGCGAGCCAGTGATTGTATATTCATGGGGAATGCAGCCCGCATTCGATTACCTGATAGGAAGAAAATTATATGATGCCATTAGGAACGGAAAAAATATTCAAATTGAGTATACTAATGGTATTTATCAGATGCTTTCACTTATAGTTATAGAGGAAGATGGAAAACTAATTTCAGAATATTCAAATATTAAATTAGAAGAATCTGTTTTATTTGATTTGATATTCTATACATTAGCGAATACATCTGTTGAAATTGCGTCTAAATATCATGATTATGTAAAAAAATTAATGCATTATTCAGAGGCTGAGTTTAGAGAAATAGTTAATAGAGTTATTATTCCTGTAAGTGAAATTAATAACCATCCTTTGGGAGGAAAGCTGCTTGATGAATTTTTAAGAGGTTTTGATAAACCAGCTCAAAGAGATATATGGTGGTCAATTCCATCATACTTACGAAATAATTATAATGCTAGTTGGCGAACATTTTCAGAGCTGGATTTGTCGATGATTGCACTATCAGATAAAGACAATTATATGGGCAAGCCATTAATTTTGGTATGGAGGTTGTCGTCGGTAGATAATGATGTTAGGCGTGATTGCAGACTTAAGTTAACAGAGTGGGGAATCAACAATCCATATGAGTATTTGGACTTATTGTTATATTGTGCAGATATCAATGATGAACAGATTGTAGAAGATATATTTGCAATAGCATATGGAATTGCGCTTGGGAAGTTTGTTCAGAAAGAATATCTTGAAAAATTATCATCTTGGATAGTTGAGAATGTTTATTCAGAAGAAGGTCTTTTTAAGTATGAAAATTCTGCAATTAGGTATTATTGCAAAGGCATTGTTAAGATTGCAATATCAAAAGGACTATGTGACGCAGAATGTGAAAAGAGAATATCAGAGAAATATATCAGAAAAAGTTCATTTATGCCTGCTTATAAAGACTCTTTTGATTCAAAAAGACTTTCGGGATATGGTCCAATATATTATGATTTAGCTCGATATGTATTATGTGATCATTTGGATAGATTCTTTTGTATTAACTATAAAACTAGAGAGTATCTAAGAGAAACAGAAAAATTTATTGAAAAATATAAGAAAGAATACGATGTGGATATGCTTGCACCAGAAGGGCTGATTATCTCTATTGCATTTCAATATTTACTAAACCAAGGTTGGGATGAAAAGATATTTTGGGAATGTGAAGATAAAAATAATTTAGGTATTGATATATGTATACGGAATACTTATATGCGATCTACTCATGGTGCAAAGTCTAAAGTAATGACTGTAGCCGAAAAATATGTTTGGTGTGTGAAGCATCGTATGGAAGCTGTATTTGCAAGTCAACTGCAGTATAACTATTATGGACAAGGTGTCAGGTATATAAGTGATTATTATGAAATTGATGACTTTACCAACACATATCAAGATTATGTTAATAGTAGATATACTAAGATAGAGGATAAATGGATTCATACAGATCAGATGGTTAAAACTCCGTATAAAGAGTTTTCTGCTGAGAATATTGAAAAATGGATGAAAAAGAAAGATACTCCTGATTTTACAGTATGGTTGGGTGAAAAAACAGATGCCAGAATATTGTATGCATATACGAATATTGTTAATGAGGTATTGGGCATAGAAGAGGCTATATGGATTTCTTCAGGGATTGTAAAAAATAATGATTTTGAAAAATTGATTGCAGAAGTGAATGTATATTCAGAAGAACGTTCAGAGTTATTGAATGTGGCAGAATTTCATTCATATGTTGAAACTTGTGGCTTTTATACACCGCAGGAAGTTTGTGCAGTTCAATCTGTTAAAGAAGCAAATGAGAGTATCAATATAGGGAATGAAAAAAATGTAATACAAGTTTATAAGTTGGTTGCTACATGTTTATCTGAACATATTGAAAATATAGAAAAAACATTTTATTTACCAAGCAGAATTGCCAGAATATTAATGGGTATAACATATGGTGATGGATATGAGTATATAAATGATAATAATGAAGTGGTATGCAAATATTCAGATGTTAGTAAAGGAGAGAATAATCAACAGGAATGTCTGCAAATCAATTCGCATATACTGGCATCTTCTTTAAAAGAAAATGATTACAGGATGTTTTGGGTGTTTAGGGTATATCGTAGTCCATCTAGTAAGGCTTATGAGCTTTATGGAAATGATATTACTCATGATACAGATAGAAGCTATATAGTCTGGTTTGATGAAGAGAAAAGTAGATATATTGAATTAAAAGAAATCGAGCCCGTAATAGTAGAAAATAATAATGATTATGTGTTAAAAGTAAAATATTTATATGATTGATTGGATGATTAAATTAAAACTTAGGGTTAAAATAGGAGGTATGGGTATTGATATATACAGAAAGTGAATTGAAAAAGAAAATATATAAAATGATTGAAGAGTTTGAAAGTGAAGTTGTAGAGTTTAAGGAGGCAACGAGCAATTATTCATTTAATGATATTGGAAGATATTTTTCTGCTTTGGGGAATGAGGCAAATATAAGGGGTCTTAACGAAGCTTGGTTGATTTTTGGAATAACAAATGATAAACAGATTAAGGGGACTAATTATAGAAAAGATGGAAATCTTCAATCCCTGAAAAAAGAAATAACCAACGGAACGAATGAAAAACTCACTTTTTATGATATATATTGCATTGAAATGGAAGGGAAGAGAGTTATTGCATTTCAGATTCCACCGGCAATTCCAGGTATAGTTACTACATGGCATGGAGCATCTTATGCAAGAGAAGATGAGTCTTTAGTTCCACTACCTATGAATAAGATTGATTTGATACGAAGTCAGGTTGGAAGGGACTGGTCTAAGGAAATAGTGCCAGAAGCAACTATTGATGATTTGGATTCTGAGGCAATTGCATATGCTAGGAAGATGTTCATAAGACGAGAAGAAAATAGAACAGGCGCATCAGATATAATTGAGAGGTTATCTGATATAGAAGTACTCAATAAAGCTGGACTTACATTTAAAGGACAGATTACAAGAACAGCATTAATGTTACTTGGTAAAAAAGAATCAAGCTTTTACTTTGATGGTTTTGTTCCGAGAATTACATGGACATTATATAATGCTGATAAATCAGTAAAAGCATATGAACATTTTGATATGCCTTTACTGCTGGCGGTTGATAAAGTATATGGTAAGATCAGAAATGAAAAATATAGATATATTGCAGACCAGACAACATTGTTTCCAGAAGAAGTGGATCAATATAATCCTAATTTAGTAAAGGAAATTATCAACAATTGTATAGCTCATTCTGATTACAGATTGCGTGGGAAAATAAATCTTGAAGAGTATGAGGATCATCTTGTTTTCATTAATGAAGGGGCATTTATTCCTGAGACAGTAGAACAGGCATTGGAGCCGGGATATAAACCTCCATATTATAGAAATGCATTTTTGTGTAATGCTATGGTGAATATGTATATGATAGACACAAATTCAATGGGAATTCCGATGATATATGAGATACAGAAAGGTAAATGCTTTCCATTGCCAACATTTGATTTAGATACCCCTAACAGAGTTGTTGTAACGGTGTATGGAAAAGTATTAGATCCTAATTATACAAGATTGTTGCATGCAAACGACGATTTGGATTTGAGAACTGTATTTCTTTTAGATCAGGTACAGAAAAAGAAGACTATTTCTAAAGAAGATTTTAGTCAACTTAAGTCAAGGAATTTAGTCGAGGGAAGGTATCCAAATATTTTTGTTTCATATAAAGTAGCAAAGGTTGTTGGAGACAAGGCAAATTATGTCAGACAAAAAGGACTAGATGAGGAAGTGTGTATGCATTTTATATTGTCTACACTAAAACTCGGACCAGCCAAGAAATCAGACCTATTGGCGGTACTTAAAGATGTTTTACCGGATGTATTGACTGATCAGCAAAAATCAAGGAAATTATCAAATCTTTTGCAAAAAATGAAGAAAAATGGAATTATTGATGTGCGTGGTATTGCAATAAATTCAGAATGGTATATCTTGACTAAGGACTAAAACAATATATTTTTTAGTCGAGGATAGTCAAGAGTTTAGTCGAGGATTTAGTCAAGGACACTGCAACAAACAGGAGCCTCGCATGAGCACTGATGTAAAATCCGCGTAGTATGAGCGTATTTTGCAGCATGTGCTCATGCGAGGCTCCGTCATTTTTAACTATCGGGCTTGACCTTTTATATTGCAAAAATATGATTTGTTTATGCGCGTGAAAACCAAAGAGTAATGCGAAACTCGGTATTATTATGTGAAACAATAGCCCGCCCATTCATCTGCTTCATCATAAGGGTAATATTTCTGATACCCATGCCGGTGGTATTAAACAGAGAGCTTTTATCTGCGATATGGTTTGTTATCTCGATACCTGCATCTTTACTCCGGTAGATAGAGCTTATGCAGACAGGAGCTTTGTTATCTGCATATTTGCATATATTGTTTGTAATATTGTTAAAAATCCGTCCGAGGAAGTTTGAGTTCACAGTGATTTTGAAATCCTTCCATATGAGCTTTTCTATATCAAGTGAAAAGCTGTTTTCACGGAGGATAAAAGCCATCTCAGAGAGATAGTCACCTATTGCACTTTCCATATTGCATGGAGCGTCAAGCTCAAGAGCTTCTTCGTTGCAGGCAAGTGAATAGTCAAAAAGCTGGTCGGTAAGGCCTTTTATTTCGCATATTTTATTGAAAATCACATCTATGTGTTCAGTGGGAATCGCACCCTTTTTATTTTCCATTTTGATAATTTCAGCGTATGACTGCAGCCCTGCGAGAGGAGTGCGGATATCGTGTGCCATGCTTCGTATCAGCATATTTTTTTCATTGATCAATTCGGTTTCAGACTGCTCGACAACGTTTAAAGTGCCATGTATTTGTGTGAGAATATGCCTGAAAATGAAAAACAAAATCACTATTGCTGTAATTAAAGTGAAGAGAGCATCACAAATAAGCAAAGTTTTGAGATATTTGTCCTGATAGTTATTATATATAAAAATTTTAGCTGTCCTGTCACTAAAGTTTAACGCTGTAAGATAAACAGATATTTTCTGATTATATAATAATAGATTTTGGGGCTTTTTGAGACTTAAATATTCTGTTGAAACGTAATGTGTTTCATTATCAATGGATATGAGAAAAAATTCGGGCTTTTCTCTTTGAATCCATGTATCAATGCTTTTAAAATCGTTTGACGAAACCTTATTGTCAGACACATATTTTTGAAAGCTGGTAATATACGCAGCTTGTGTATTGTAAATATAGCTGTCGGAGCTTACATATTCATTTATTATTTTTTCCACGCAAAGGTATATAGCTGTAAATACAGTAATTGAAATCAACAAAGCTATTAAAAATGAAATCAATAAGCTGCTTATGTATTCCTTATATCCGTTAAATTTATTCTTCAAATTTATATCCCTTTCCCCACACTGTTTTAATCAGGTGGGCACAGCCACAGCCGGCTTCAAGCTTATTGCGCAGATTTTTAATATGAACCATAATGGTGTTATTGGAAAACTGTGTATACGGTTCATTCCAGACGCTTTCAAATATATTCTGTGTTGAAAATGTCTTTGTCGGATGAGAAATTAACAGCAGAAGAATCTGATATTCTTTATCCGTGAGAGCAAGCTGTCTGCCATCGTAACTGACATTGTTGCATTTTGTGTATAAGGTTAAGCCACATCGTTCAATAGTGGATGAAGCGGTGGTGTCTGATGCATCTGCATTGTCGTAGACGCGACATCTTCTGATAAGAGCCTGAATACGCGCTATCAGCTCCACGTAGGAGAATGGTTTTACAAGATAATCGTCCCCTCCGGCGGAAAGGGCTTCCATTTTATCGGTTTCAAGAGATTTGGCTGTCAAAAAGAGAATCGGAACATATGATTTTTCCCTGATTTTACGGCATACATCGATGCCGGAAATATTTGGCATCATTATGTCAATAATCAGCAGATCAAAGGTTGAGTCAAATTTTTGGAGCCCTTCTTCACCGTCATGCGCTTCTTCGATGAAGTAACCTTGATTTTCAAGCAAAATCCTAAGAGCATTTCTAATAGTAACATCATCTTCAATAATAAGTAGTTTATTCATACGCAAATATCTCCTAAGTAGTATAATAATATAAAATATAATAGCACATAAAAATGTAAAATGTGCTTAATTAAATCTAAAAAAATCTGAAGAAATCTGAAGTTCTAAAATTACAAAGCTTGTGTTATCTGAAAAAGCAATCACATAATAATTCAGAAAAATTTAGAATAAATTAAGCCGATAATTCAGAAATATAGTTTAGTATATAAGCATAGACGTCTATGGTAACAATGCGGTAGTAAAAAATTACAAGGAAAGGAAAATATGAGACAGCAATTAAACAGAATTATAAGTGATAAAAAAAGTATAGGAATGATAATTTTTATGCTTGTAATTCCAATTTTGGATATTGTACAGATTTATTATCAGGATATTATTAAAATTAATGGAGAAATGGGGAAACCCTATCCGTTATATGTCACATTTTTATCATGCTATTCACAAGGGCACATATTTCAAATGATTTATCTGTGGTTTTTGCCATTATATTTGCTTGTAATAGTGGGAGAAGAGAGTATTGTTGATTATATTACAGGATATAAGAATATATTGGTATGTAAAATGGGAAAAAATAAATATATTTTACAAAAAATGAAATCAGCCTTTATTGTCTCTTTTACAATTGTATTTGTAGGACTGGGATTAAATCTTATACTATCACAAGTAGTATTTAATGGGGGAACAAATACACCGTTTGATGCAGAACCATTGAAATATGACAGTTTTGTCATGGTAGAAACATTTCTTTTTGAAATAAGCTATACACATCCATTGACAACGAATATAGTCTACATTCTTATAACGGCAATATTTGCCGGTGTTTTGGGAATGATGGGAGCTGCGTTGGCAATATCTATACACGAAAGAAAGATGGTATATGCGTTGACCTTTGCAATTTGGTTCATACCTATTTCGTTTAAAAATTCATCAATGCATATTTTTCAACCGTTTATGGAATATGGTTTTAATGTTGTTGTTCCAGTGGCGATATGGTGTATAGTGCTTTACATTTTAGTGATTATAACAGCTATTATATGGGAGAAAAAAATTGTTGAAGTATAAATATTTAGTATGTGCTTTAATATATGTGGGATTGTGTAGTATAGATTGTTATTTTTCAAATGTACCTATGCTTAATTCAATAGGGCAGATGGGGATAACGGAGGATGTAATTTTCCTGAATATGCACAATTCAGGCAGTAATTTCTGTGGAATTAAAGAAATATTGGTTGTAGATACAATTCCTGTCTTATTGGGAATATACTATGCATTGGACAAAGAAAAAACATATATATTACTTAGATATAAAACGCGGGAAAAATATAATAATAGCCAGATCAGGATAATTATTGTAATGGCGGCAATATTTTCGGCAGTTCGTCAGATAGTTGATTATATTTTTACGGTATATAGTTTTAAGGGTGCAACAATTAAGAAATATCCATTTGTGCTGTATTCTCTTATGGAATTTGTTGTTATTTGGATTTTCTTTGTCGCGACAGGTCTTTTTTACAAAATACTTAGAGATTGTTTACAAAATGAACTTATTTCTCTTATAGGAGCTTTTGGAGTTAATTTTGTACAATTCTTTTTGATAAAATTTTGGCTCGTTAAGTTTTGGATACCCGGATTAGATGTTGCTGCAGCATATGATTTTTTGGAAGGAAATAAATCGTTTGTAAGCTGTTTGGGTATTCTTGCAAAAAATATAGTAATGGCAATAGTTCTGTACATAGCAGGAATAGTAACGTTTGCAAAAAGGGATATTTTAAGAAATGAAAAATAAGTGGTTAAACATAATATTAATCATATGCATGATTATTATGCAAAGAGTTGTAATACAAATGAGTGGCTATGAGGTATATCAATTACCATTTGCCAGTACACTTTTTATTTTTGACAACCCAACAAGTAATTTAGTGCAAATTTTATATGCATATATACCATTACCATTTGTACTTTTTTACTTTTCGGGTAATGCAAGAGAAATTACAACCGGATATGGTAAGCTTTGGCTGATCAGATCGTATAGCAGAGAGAGGTTATACTTAAAAAATGCTATATTATCAGCAGCGAAATTAGCCTGTATAGTAATAGGTCAGACGATTATTTTTTTAATATGTGATGGGACATGGAATAATTTATCAAGTATAAAATTAATACAGGTAATAGTTACATATTTTGTTGGAGTATGGGCATTGGTACAATTACAATTTCTACTTGAATTATTTATGGATGCCAGTATTTCAAATATATTTGTAAATGTTTTTTTGGTGGTATCCCTGATAATTGGAAATAGCGTACTGATAAATCGTGATCTAAGCCGGATTGGAGTTATGCTTTTCCCCAATATGCTATTTGGAACGCGTAGTGGGATAATTTATCAAAAAAACATATATGTGAGATACGAAGCTTCAATTACATATGTGATTATATTATTAGTGATTTTAAATATTATTTCAATAATAAAATATAAGAAAACAGACATTTACTGAGGAGATGATATAGTATGATACAATTACAAAATGTAACAAAGAGGATAAAGGAAAATACGGTATTGGATAATGTATCGTATACGTTTAAAAGTGGTTTTGTTTATGGTTTATATGGGCAAAATGGTTCAGGAAAGACTATGCTGCTAAGAGCTATAAGTGGTTTGATAAATCTGGATAGTGGAAGTATTTTCATTGATGGGGAAAAGCTGCATGATAAAATTGAGTTTCCACCTGAGACCGGTATTGTTATAGAAAATATGGAATTGCTGCCGGAATGTTCCGCAAAGAGAAATCTTCAGATGCTTGCAAAGATAAAAAATATTGCTGATGAAAAAGATATAATCTTTTCTCTGGAAAGAGTAGGTCTGGATCCCGACTCTGATAAAAAAGTAAAAAAATTTTCATTGGGAATGAAACAGCGATTAAATATTGCACAGGCAATTTTTGAAAATCAAAAGATTATATTGCTTGATGAACCGACAAATGCATTGGATGAAGAGGCTGTGCAGCTTATATATAAAATAATAAGAGAGGAGAAGTCAAGAGGAGCAACGATTATTGTAGCCACTCATCATAAAGAAGATTTAAAGGAAGTGTGTGATGTGATATTAAAAATTGCGGAGGGAAAAATTGTTGAGGAAAATGAAAATAAATAAGTATTTTCTTGGAATTGTTCTTATAATCATAATAATTATGTACTTTATGGCTGGAGTTCTTTTTCTGGGAAATACAAGAGAAGATAATAATATGAAAGTTAGTACTGAACAACAGGAAATAGCATATCAGACTTTTAAGTCCGGAACAGAAGGCTATAGTCTTGCATCAAAATACGCAGAAAATCTGCAGAATAATTCTTTGGACAAAGAAGCTATTAATTTACAATTGCAGGAGGCAAAGAAATTTTTACAGGATAATATTAAAGGAATAAGCAGGGAAAGTGATAATTTTGCGCAGATGTTTTATTATTGTGGGATCATATATGGGTTAGATGATATTTACAATTGTGGAGATTATGAATTTGTAAAGGTTGGAATGGAAGTCAGAGGTTATATTATTAATGTTCAAAATGGTGATATGGATGATGAGCTTGAAGCTGACTTATATGATAAGCTGACAAAACTCACTGCTGATGATATACAGGAGGTTGTCGAAGCAATTGATAATTAAAACAAGATAAAAATAGCAAAAATCTCTGGACACTGCAACAAATGGGATATGTACAGTTCTAAATTAACCCATTCTTTTGTAGTGCATTGTAAAACATAGCACGTCCAGAATAGTTCCAATACGCACAATTTTGACGAGGAAGATTACTTGAATAAAAGCAGATAAAAATCAGTTGTAGAAAATCCAAATAATGGATATAATAATAATATAGGAAAAGAGACGAACATAGATTTCTAACAGAAAGGACGTGATATTATGGTAACAACAGAATCTGTAACTATTAAAGTTCCGGTAGGAATGTCAAAATATCTGGTAACTATGAATCCGGAAACAGAGCTTACTCGAAATGCACTGTTGCTGTATCCATATATACTGAATCAGACGATATCCCATGGTCGTGCGGCTGAAATTCTGGGAATCAGAAAATCCGAGTTGATTGATCTGTATGATAAGCTGGGATATTCCTATTTTGATATGACGATGGATGATCTGGATGATGAACTGAATACTTTCAGAGAACTCAAAAAGAAGGAGGCTGCGGTATGATTGTTGTATCAGATACAACACCGCTGATATCACTTCTTAAAATCAATCGTATAGATTTGCTGGAAAAACTGTTTGGCGATGTTTTGATTCCGCAGGCAGTATTTGATGAGCTGACAGTTGATGAACGATTTCGGCTGGAAGCCGATGAGATTAGGCAGAAGAAATTTATCGTAGTGAAGCCTGTCAATAATCCGGAATCAGCCAGTATATTAAAAAGAGCGGCAGGTCTTGACCAGGGCGAGAGTGAAGCGATTGTCCTGTCAGATGAATTAAAAGCAGATCTGTTATTGATGGATGAAGCAAAGGGAAGAAATGTATCAGCTCAGATGGGACTTAGAATCATGGGGACGATAGGGATTCTTATGGCAGCCTATGAGGAACACGAACTGACATCGGATGAAGTCAGAGAATGCGTGAATGGTCTGCAACGTGCCGGACGACATATCGGACAGCGGCATTATCAGATGCTGTTAAGCAGATTGAAAGACTAAATATACTCTGGTTCTATAATAGTATCGTGGTTCTGGATTGGTTCTAAAAAGTTCTGAAACGAGATGCAGGATAGAAAAATTGAAAATAGTAGTAAATCTGACGTCTGTACCATTTGTTCTGGGGCTGATTGTAGAACTGGAGGATTGTTATATTGTGACTTCGAACCGGGAGAGTGGATTCGGAAGATACGATGTGATGTTGGAGCCAAGAGATAAGTGCGATGATGCATTTATTATTGAGTTCAAGGTTCAGGATTCGGAAACAGAGAAAGATCTGGAAGATACAGTGAAAGCCGGGCTGGAGCAGATTGAATATAAGAAGTATGCTGCAACGTTGGAGGCAAGAGGAATTCCGGAGGAAAAGATTCATAAATATGCGTTTGCGTTTTGCGGGAAACATGTTTTGATAGGGAAGTCAACAACAGGAGATAAATAGCAAAAATCTCTGGACACTGCATAAAACAGGAGCCTCGCAGGAGAACTTGCTACAAAATTCGCTGTACGAAGCGGCTTAGCAGCTGTTGGAATTATGTCAAGATACAGCAATGGGGCTGTAAAAAAACTCCCCTAGAAAAAAATCGCCCAGGCCGTGAGGTCTGAGCGATTTTTTGGTATAATTAATTATGCTACTAACAGACTATACTAATGGTAATTATACTATGCGTCAGCTGAAATTACCATTAGAAATCGCAAAATTGATCGATATTTCTGATCCGGTATATACTTTTTGTGTCCAATGTATTGACATAGATCCAATGCTTTGTACCATTGATGGAAAAATTCAATCGCACATATGGTCATTATCCGAAATATCAGGTTGCTGATGCCGGATACGGTTCTTACAATAATTATCTTTATTGCGAAGAACACGGCATGGAAAAACACATGAAATTTCCCATGTACAAAAAAGCAACGACAGACGAAAGCTGAATAAAACTCAAGCGTGATTAGCTGAGCTTTATTAAATTCACCATTTTTTATACCCAAAGATGCAGACCTGTTCAAAAATAGAAAAATTCATACAAAGAAACAACAAAACCGACATTTGCCGGAGTTGGCGTTTCTTAATTAGGGACTTATTTTACAGCCCCATTAAATTATAGCTGAATCATTATAATATATGAGATGATACCTATAACACTATAAAAGCAATGAATGAGAGTATGACAGCAAAATCTATGCCTGTTATGGTTGGAAAGAAACGATAAGAAGATATTCCTTGAATTGAACTTTGGTTTGATTCAAGGGAATTTTATATTTGGAGTGTCATTTTCTGCAATTAGGAGTCACTTTCTGCAAGAACAATTGAACAATACAATTTATTTGATATATTTAAAGAAGAAAGTGATATTTAATTTGACAAGAGTATAATCGTTTGTTAAAGAAGAAAATGGATTTCAGAGTAATTTATCAAGGAGAGAAAATTATGCTTATAGTAAGAGAGTTTAGCAATAGATTTCAGCAAATGTCTGGAATGCCTATCAATAGTAACGAAACAAAGGAAAGACTTAAAGCGGCTGGAATAGATATAAATAGTAAACAATATCGAGCTGTTATGAGTGAGATGTCCAGAGATGGTGGCGGTGGATATACTACAATCTCAGCCATTAAGAAACGAATGAGCCGATATGATAAAGATGGAGACTGGATTAATCCACGCACAGGATTGGCGGGGTTACTCGTTACAGATAAAAATTGTGCTAGCAAAAATAGAATTGTTTCAATTTCAGAAAGCATTATGGATGAGATGTTTGAAAGCACTAAAAAAGAATTTTTTATGGAAAATGGGGTGCATAACGGCGATACAACAAACAGATCAGAGATATATCAAAAGTTGTATCAGCAAACTGAGAAAAACGACAGATTAGCAGCAGGGTATACATTAGAGGAGTATGAGCGACAGTATTGGCAGGCATTCACAGATGCCGTAAAAGTAGCAGACCCTAAATGGGAGGCTGGAAAACCTATCATGCCGGGAGTTTTAGATAGAATTACAAGTAAATCCATTGATGCTTTATTAGTAAAATCTGGTAGTCAACTGATTAGAAAGTCATTTGAACGAATGATATAAAAAGTATCCATTTTGCGGGAGAGCATTCTGTTTGATAATATTTATGTTTTGACTTAAGGAGGATTTTTTATGAATACTATTAAGAAGAGAGCTTTAACATCAATTGCAGTATGTTTTATGGCATGTTTAATGTTTTCAATGCCGGTATTAGCAGCTTCAAATTCATTTTCGAAGACCACTGTAAAGTTAAATGCGATAGATGGTGGGGTATCTCAAATAGCAAAAGTTTCTTCAGGAAGTGTTTTAGGAACCAATCCTAAAATCACTCAGGTGAAAGTATACTTAAATGTAGCAAGTGGTACAGATCCGTTTGACCTTTATATTGAGAGTCCAGAAGGAACAGTAGCAAGGTTGACACCTTCTACAAAGTCAAGGACATATTATGTAACCGATTTTGTGTGTGAAAATCCCAAAGGAGATTGGTATCTTCAAATTGAAAATTTAGGCAAAACCTATGATCCCAATAAACTATATCCTGCATCAACGGTAACGGCAACAATAACAGTCACATACAGTTACTGATTTAATATCAATAGGATGACATTCTCGCAAGTAAATAATGATTTGTTCATTTGCAACATGTTAAACACGATACTTTTTTAGAGGATAAAGGTTTTGAGTTTTACAAAAAAAGGCACCATTTACAAAGCCAATTGACCCTTGAATTGTTGTCAATTATAGTTGTCAAAAAATACGGAGGTGAGATAAAAAATTTTAGTAGTATTTTGTTGCTTTATAATTGTATGTATTAAGAAAATTAAGCGGAGAAAGTTTTATGAGAACAAAAAAATTTATAGTTGCATTATGTTTTAGCTTTTTTATGTTCATGTGTAGTGTGTCAACTGTGTATGCGTATAATACATATAATCAGCACAAATTGACATATGGTGTGGGAAATTATGGAAAAGATACACAACATTACTTTATTACATCAAGTGCAAGCGGCTATGCATCTTATATTAATACGGCAATGAGCGAATGGGTAAATACAACTAGTAGCATGGGAGTAACAACCCCTATTTCTTATACAAAAACCACAACACAATCAAGTAGTAGAATGGATATATATCAAGTAAGTACTGTTAATGAATGGTGGGGGTTAACAACTATGTATAATGGAAGTACAGAGGTTGATCCATTCAGTAGCAATTGGGCTTGGGGAAAAATACAATTAGATGCGGATTTTTCGGATTTAAGTGAAAATAAAAGATTGGCTGTTATAGCTCATGAAATGGGGCATGTTATGGGGTTGGCACATTCAGACTTTAGTAATGTTTTGATGAGGGCAGATATTGCTTATAATTCAAGTAGTACCTCGAGAGCACAAACTAATGATTTAGGTGGAATAAATTATTTATATAAGTAGGAGGAAGTAAAATGAAAAAAATTGGTATTAGAATATTAGGGTGTATGGCATTATTGTCAATGGTTGGTTGTGGAAGGATAGAAGGTGCAAGTGTTCAGGATTTAAGCAATACTAAAGATGCAATTGTTGAAAGTGAAACCACTTTGGCAGAAAATAATAATGAATATTCAAATAAAAATTCCCTATTTTATAGTGATATTTCTAGTTATGAAATTTTTACAGATGTAAATAGTGAAGCTGCGTTAAAAAATCTTTACTATAATATTGATGAATTTATTGATAGTGACTCATCAGATGTCATTGTAAAAGGAAATATTATAGAAATAGAATATGTGTATATTGATGGATGTTCTTATTCTGTGCTTACCGTTGATGTGGAGAGAGCATATAAAGGCGAGGTGCAGGAAACCATCACTGTGTATGAGGATGGAGGATATACTCGGCTGAGCGATGAAAAGGAACAAATTGAAGCACATGCCGATTTGTCACAATACACAGAAGAAGAAATGGAAAATTTGCTAATTAACCATACTTTTATGGGTGCGGAACATTCAAATGTTGGAGATACTGTTATTCTATTTCTGAAAACAAATGAAGGCAGTATTCTGGGTGACAGTTATCGAATTAACTGTTCAGTCTTTGGACGGTACACTTTGAATAAAGATAGCTATATTAGACCTGAATTTATTGTTGAGAATGATAATCCAGAGAAAATAACAACATATAGTAATATGGATACATTCGAGTTTTCGGTGTCTAAATCAATGCTTGAAGATAAACTTTCACAGCAGTAAAATGTCTATATTGAAAATATTGGAAAAAAGTAAATGTTTGATATAACAGACTATCAAAGAAAATTATGCATTTTTTCTATGGGGTATTCTTGCAACAGTGATGTAATTTAATAGGCACAGGAATATGTCAAAAGACCAAAACAGAAAGTGTTAATGATAATAGGTGTTTACTGTTATAACATTTGTTATTTAAAGGGACTGTCGCTTTAACGATTTAGCATGACAGCCCCTTTTTCGAATCTCTTTTTTAAAATATTATAGGGAAGAAACAAGATGGACTAGAACAAGTCCCTTTTCATCATGCATATTGCATAAAATAATGCAAAAAGAACCAAAATGGGTTCATAGGCATGGTGAAAAGGGATGGAACAGAAAATAAAGCAAGATGAGATATTTATTGGTAAGAATATCCGGCGTATAAGGAAAGAAAGAGGAAGAACATTTGCTAAAGAGATATAATTATATTCTTTAAGTTCGGAGACAGTAGTAATGCCGGCATATGTTAATGCAAATTTGGTAATAGAAGAAAGATTAAGCTGTTCAAAATGTTGATTTTGGTCATTTTCTACAAATATAGGTCGATTTCTGCCTTTTATTTGATTGTTCGGGTGAGAAATAGTAATATATGACTGTAAAATGGTTTTATATTATTCTAATTGAACGAGGGAAAATAAGCTATGTTTAGAATTGCTATATGCGATGATGAAAAGATTTTTAGAGATGACCTAAAGGAAATACTTATACGTTATATGACTGACAGAGGAATAATGCTTGAAATTGATACTTTTAGTTCAGGAAAAGAATTTGTTGAACTGGGAATTGAAATGGTAAAATATAAGATTGTTTTTCTGGATATCAACATGGATGAACTGGATGGAATTATGACAGCAAAAAAGATCCGGGAAAACAGCAAGGATATGTTTATTGTTTTTGTTACAGCCTTTGTAAACTATACGATAGAAGGATATAAGGTAGATGCAGTAAGATATATTTTAAAGGACAATAAAAATCTGGTTGCCAGTGTTTATGAGTGCATGGATGCAATTCATGAAAAAATGGATTATAAGATTACTTGGGCTGAATTTGATTTCTGCGAAGGTACAAGGAAAGTTTCATTGAATCGCATATTGTATATTGAGAGTAAATTACATAAATTGGAGTTTCATGTAATGGAGGATTGTCTGCAAAAATATACATTACAAGGGACGCTAAATGAAATAGATGATAAGTTTGCCGGAAATGATTTTCTGCGGATACATCAGAGCTTTCTGGTTAATATGAAATTCATTAAAAATATAAGCAGATACAGAGTATTGCTGAATAATGGAATTCTATTAGATATAGCTAGAGCGAGATATAAATATGTAGAAGAAAAGTTTATCGCTTATAGAGGTGAAGTATAAATGTTTGTTTACATTCAGAGTCTTTTGATTATGATGTTGGAAATATTATGCTGCAAAATTTTTTTTGAAACATTTGGAATAAAAAGAGAGGAAAATAATTGTTGGAAAAATTATAGTATAGTTATCGGATTGACAGTGCTTTGCTATTTTATTGCAATGATTTTTCGAGACTATTTTATTGTAAAGCAGGTATTTTCAATTATTCTCATAACATTCTTTATGTTGCTTTATCTTAAACTGAGTTTTGGTAAGGCGATGATTTTATCAGCATTATTTGAGAGTCTTTTGCTCGTGATGGATTATTTCGCGTTACTTATGAATATTTATATTTTTCATAACATGGAAGAAGTATGGGAATCACATGTTATACAGGGTTCATTGGTCGTTGTTTTAGGAAAGGCATTGTTACTTTTTGCTGTATTAATTATTAGAAATCATATGGAGAAAAAATCTTTGGCTATGCTGGCAGATACAGAATGGCTTCGGTTTATTTTTTTCCCTATTTTCACAATATGTGTTATTACAGCTATGATAAAAATGTCTGAAGATATAAAAAATAAAGCCCAGGAGAATTTATTTTTTGTTATAGCGTGTGGATTGGCGGGAATGAACATAGTTGTATTTTATTTAATATATGATATTTTAAAACGAGAAAATAAATTGCAGGAGGAACGTATTTATAGGATACAGGTTAAAAACCAAATAGGTATGTATCGTTCTATTTCTGAAAATTTTGATAAACAAAAGAAAATGACACATGAATATAAAAATCAGATTATGTGCATTGATTCTTTGATAAAAAAGAAGAAATATGATTCATTGGAAAGCTTTGTAAATAAAATCAGTGGTCAAATTAGTAAAGAATTGGATTTTATTTGTACAAATAATGTGATTGTGGATGCGGTATTGAATACTAAATATCAGGAAATAAGGGATAAAGGTATTGTTTTTGTATTTAAAATTAATGATTTATCATCTTTGAATATTAGCGATGAGGATGTTGTGGTTATTATGTCCAATTTATTAAACAATGCGATTGAAGCATGTGAAAAGTGCAGAGGGGATAAAATAATAAAATTGAAAATTGTTATAGAGGACAATAATGCGATTATATCGGTGAAAAATACTTATGAGAATGCTGTTATTTATGAAAATGGAGAGATACAGACTACAAAGATTCTGGATACAGATGAACATGGAATAGGAATAAAAAATATAGCTGAAACAATAAGGAAGTACGGGGGCTCTTATGTGATTCAAAACGATGAACGAGAGTTTTATTTTTCCATTATGATTCCTCTAGTGAAAAGTGATTTCTGAGAACAAATCACTTTTTTGTCGTTTTCTGCAAAATAAGTACACTTTCTGCAATAGACCTTGTTAAGAAATTGTGTATTGTTATACTTACAGTAGAAGGAGGCGTTGATATGATTGAGAAGATGGCAATGGGGTTGGTTGACCAAATGGCTGAGGAAAAAATGATTGACAAGGAAGCGGAAGAATATTATGTCTATACGCTTGTTTCGTTAATGGAAAAATTTATAACCATTGGAACTATTTTGCTAATAAGTGTACTGATTGAGAAATTAGTTCCAACAGCATTCTTTTTGTTATTCTTTTTGTCATTAAGAAAAAGAACAGGCGGATATCATATGAATACCTTTTTTCAATGTTATTTGGGTACAGTGGTTACTTATATGCTTGTCTTAGGTTTATGTATGGTTCTGGTTGACTATCCGCAGCTGGTTTTTGGATTATTATTAGTTGCAATTTGCATAGTTGAAGTTATAGGGACTGTTAATCATCCCAACATACATATGGATGCGGTAGAACTGTCAGAATCAAAGAGGGCGGCAAGAATTTTGTGTGCAGTTGAAGTGTGTGTTATTTACACTTTTACTTTGCTCGGAGCCGATATGATGTATGTTTGCCATATGGCAGTTGCTGTTATATTATGTGCGGTTCTGTTGCTGATAGCTAAAATATTAAAACAGGAGGTAAAGAGAAATGAAGAAAATTAACAAAAAGGTATTGAAGGTTGTGGAGAGGGTGATAAGAAATGAGATTAAGAGAGCCAGTGGTGATCCTCCGTTTTGTTTGGGGATATTTCATCAACCGAAAAGACCGGTAGAACATAAATGTAATAGAGAAAATAAATAAAGAAATAAATGGTAGTATATTTCTTCACAGACTCCTTAAATCCTATAATTTCAAGCTTTTGCGATACTTTGTTGTTCATATCATTATTCACCCACCAGGTGAAGAAAATATATGGTAAAATAGACGTAACAAAACCTATAGATTGGAGTCTTTTACCATGAATAACAACCACCGAATCACACTGAGCACCAATAAGAACATTATTGTTGAGTTTACAAATGATACAATAAATCGTTCTGAATAAAGTGTTTTTCAGGAAACATCCAATTTAGGAATTTTGATTAAGAGAGAGATAATAAAATGAAAATATGTTATATAGTTGTTTCAGCTTTTTTGATTATTTTCTATCCAAGACAATTAACACATCTTATGTGCTTTGGGAGACATCGTGATAAGAATATTGTCAAAAGCAAAGCTGCTTATTGGGGAATATATTTGTTTTGGACAATTATTTTTTTGATTGGTTGTCTGATGATGGGTTCAGCGATGAAAGTAAATTCTACAATGGATAAATTAGTGTATTATTTCATTTTAGGAAGTGATAATAGGGATTGTGTTGAATTGGGAAGTGAAGAGAATGATGAGGCATATATTTCTACATATTATACACGAAAGGAAATCAATGAGAGCTTTTTATTTGAGGTTGTCCAAAAACATGAATATGCATATGAGATGTGTCAATTACAGGAGTTGATAATTAAGAAACAGGATGAAAGATGGATACTTTATTTGAATGATGAGGTGATGGGATATGTAGAAGTAAAAAAAGGTTTTTTAATTAAGGAGTTTTGTTTTGTGTGGGATAGGCAAAAAATAGACCAAAGGAGACAGTTATATGAGTAAAAAATGTGCAAGAGGATATTTTCAGTAATTTTATCATTAGGTCTTGTTATGGTTCAATCCATGAATGTTAATGCAGCAGGTAATGAAATTGGTAAATATTCAGTATTCGTTTAGTGGCAGATATGCGGTGCGGACAGGCATCTATTTGGGATTTTAAAAAATAGCAAAAATCTCTGGACACTGCAACAAACAGGAGCCTCGCAGGAACACTGCTGTAAAATCCGCTTAGTATGAGCGTATTTTGCAGCAAGTGCTCCTGCGAGGCTTTGTCATTTAATCCAATAAACTTAAAACGCTTTATTTCTTCTTCCACGCAAGAAGCCTCTCAATATGCAGCGGTTTCCCCTGAACAGCCTGCACCTTCAATCTGTTTTCCTCACTGAAACCAACCAGAATATCATGATTAGCCTCAGCCAGATAATCGATGATACCATCGATATCAGACTTCGTGTTCTTCGGACAATGAATATACAGATGCTTATTTGCGGAAATATGCAGTGTATATGAGATGCTGAAATGATACCACAGGATCTTGTGCAGGGTAGAGTATTTGTAAATCCATAAAATCTCTTTGATAGGCACGATGGCATTGCCATAAGGCGAGGTCATGATAAAATAGTGCTCTGTGATAAACATATCCTCGGTGGCAAGCTGTGGCAGTGTCGCAAGCTCCTCCTCAGCCTCGGCAAGCAGCGTGTGCGGATTGCCGAATACAACAAGATTCTGACATACCGGTGCCAAAACAGGGAACCTGATGCACAGGATGTAGAATATCAGGCTTATAACAGCATAGATAAGAGTGCCAAAATAAAAAACAAACATAAAAATAGTAGTTTTCAAATGGTACTCAGGCTCATTAAGATAGCAGCCTGTTATGGTATCGGAGAGTCCCTTGGAATCCCAACTCAGATCCTTCGACAGTTTATTTACAAACTGTGTGTAGGTGCCCTTACCCTTTACGATTTTACCGACCACTGTGAGCTTATCTATAGAGGGCAGACCCTCCTCACAGGTGGATGGTGCAAGCAGTACAATAGAGCAGTGCTCATCGCGCATGCAGTAGTAGTAATAGCCCTTGATGTCGTTGCCGTCCTTCATGGTGTAGCCGGTAAAGTAAAGCTTTTTAAGGGTGGTTTTTACATACCTGTCCGAATCTTTGTATGCAGCTTCAAAGCTGACAGAATCGTCAATATGTATGGGCGATAAAATATCTCCGAGTGAAAATGCAAACCATAGCACGGTAAGCAGAATGATATATACAATCGGGGAGAAAAGACGCCTTTTGTAAAATGCTTTGATGTTTTTTGTTATGTAGTGTTCGTAATTATCAATCATATGCTTAGTATAATGGTTTTTGTGCCTTATATCAACCTTGATTTTGAGACATTTAATTGTTATTATATAGTTACGGTAAATAGAAACACGAAATGAGGTAATTATGGAAGCATACACGAGTTTTGCCCGGGTGTATGACATGTTCATGGACAATGTGCCATATGAGAAGTGGGGCAGATATATTGTCGAAAAACTGCGTGCAAATGGCATAGACAGTGGATATGTCGTGGACTTAGGCTGTGGTACGGGAAAGCTTACCACGCTTCTTGCAGATGCAGGCTATGATATGATAGGCATTGACAATTCTTTTGACATGCTTGATATGGCGCTTGAGAGAGAGGATGACAGAATCCTTTACCTGATGCAGGATATGAGAGAGTTTGAACCGGGAGAAAAGGTGAGTGCCGTCGTAAGCGCATGTGACAGCATCAATTATATTCTTGAGCCTGAGGATCTGCAGGCAGTTTTTTTCTGCGTGAGCGAAAGTCTTAAAGAGGGTGGCATTTTTATATTTGATATCAATACTCCATATAAATATGAGGTGCTCATGGCTGATAATACCATAGCTGAAAACCGTGATGAGGGCAGCTTTATATGGGACAATTATTATGATGCCGATGAGAAAATAAACGAGTATGACCTGACACTTTTTATAAAGGAGCAGTCAGAGGATGAGGATGACATCTACAAGAAGTTTGAGGAAACTCATTTCCAGAGATGCTATGAGATTTCAGAGCTTAAGGAGCTTCTTGAGCAGTCGGGACTTGTGTTTGATGCGGTGTATGATGCGTACACAGACGATCAGGTGAAGTGTGACAGTGAGAAGGTCACTGTAATTGCACATAAAGGATAGAATTAGATAATGAGAGGTAAATTATGTCAGATTATATAGTAAGAGCAACAGCGGCGGATGCCAATATCAGAGCATTTGCTGTAACATCAAGGGAGATGGTGGAGACCGCCAGAGAGGATCACATGACAACACCTGTCATGACGGCGGCACTTGGCAGGCTTCTTTCAGCAGGAGCCATGATGGGAGCTATGATGAAGGGCGATAAGGATATCATAACTCTTCAGATACAGTGCAGCGGACCTGCAAAGGGACTTACAGTCACAGCAGATTCGCATGGCAATGTAAAGGGCTTTGCCATGAATCCACAGGTTGAGCTGCCACTCAATGCTGCAGGCAAGCTCGATGTGGGTGGAGCGCTTGATCTTGGAATACTTACCGTCATAAAGGATATGGGCTTAAAGGAGCCGTACTCAGGTCAGTGTGAGCTTAAAACAGGTGAGATAGCTGAGGATCTGACCTATTATTTTGCCACATCTGAGCAGATTCCGTCGGCGGTTGGTCTTGGTGTGCTGGTGGATAAGGACCAGAGCGTGAAGCAGGCAGGCGGATTTATCATCCAGCTTATGCCGTTTACACCGGATGAGGTTGTGGACAGGCTTGAAAAGAAAATTACAGAGATTGATTCTGTGACACAGATGCTTGACAGGGGGCTGACTCCGGAGCAGATACTTGAGGAGATTTTAGGAGATTTCGGTCTTGAAATCACAGATACGACTGAGACACGTTTCCACTGTGACTGTTCAAAGGAGCGTGTGAGCAGAGCACTTTCCACACTGAGCAAAAAGGATCTTGATTCCATTATCGCAGATGGCGAGAGCATTGAGGTAAAGTGCCAGTTCTGTAATAAGGCATATGAGTTTACGGTGGATGAGTTGAAGGAGATGCGCTAATTGAAGGACGGATATATAAAGGTCGCTGCAGCGACACCAAAGGTAAAGGTGGCTGATACTGTATACAACGGACAGCTTATTAAAGCTCTTATGAAGGAGTGCACTGACAACGGGGCAAAGGTGGTTGTTTTCCCGGAGCTTTGCATTACCGGATATACCTGTCAGGATCTTTTCTGGCAGGATAAGCTCATTGCTGCAGCAGAGGATGAGCTTATAGGAATAGCTGATTACAGCAGGAGCCTTGACGGCATATTTTTCATAGGGCTTCCATATGAGATAAACGGCATGCTCTACAATATGGCGGCAGTTGTATCGCGCGGAGAAGTACTTGCCATGGTGCCAAAGACATTTCTGCCAAATTACAATGAGTTTTATGAGGCAAGGCATTTTGCATCGGGTGAAAACTTAAGCACATATGTCACACTGAAAAATGGACAGCAGGTGTCTGTAGATACTGATTTTATTTTTAGCTGCAAGCAGCTGCCAAAGCTTAAGATAGCGGTGGAGCTTTGTGAGGATCTTTGGACTCCGAACCCGCCGAGCATCAGACACGCGATGTCGGGTGCCACTGTGATTGTAAATCTGTCTGCATCAGATGAGGTGACAGGCAAGGCAATATACAGGAGAGAGCTTGTGAGCGGACAGTCTGCCCGATTAATATGTGGATATATTTATGCGTCAGCGGGAGACGGTGAGTCCACACAGGATGTGGTCTACTCAGGACACAATCTCATCTGTGAAAACGGAAATGTGCTTGCCGAGTCAAAGCGCTTTACAACTGAGACTATATACAGCGAGTTTGATGTAGAAAGAATAGAGACTGAGAGGCGCAGGATGACAACATTTGTTGTCGAGGATGATCACAGATGGGCTGAGTTTGATCTTGAGGTAAAGGATACCACTCTTAGCCGCTATGTGAATCCGGCTCCTTTTGTTCCTGCAGACAAGACAGACAGGGACAGACGCTGTGATGAGATTCTTATGATTCAGGCTATGGGGCTTAAAAAGAGATTAGAGCATACCAACTGCAAGACCGCGGTTATCGGTATTTCAGGAGGACTCGACTCCACACTGGCACTGCTTGTCACGGTGAGAGCATTTGACCTTTTGGGAAAGGATCACAAGGATATAGCGGCAGTTACTATGCCGGGCTTTGGAACAACAGACCGCACATATGACAATGCGGTAAATCTCATTAAATGCCTTGGAGCTACATTTATCGAGGTGGATATAAAGGATGCTGTAAATATACATTTCAGGGATATCGGACAGGATCCGTCTGTGCATGATGTCACCTACGAGAATGGACAGGCACGCGAGCGCACACAGATACTTATGGATATCGCAAACAAGGAAAACGGAATGGTTATAGGTACAGGAGATTTGTCAGAGCTGGCACTCGGCTGGGCTACCTACAACGGAGACCATATGTCCATGTATGCTGTAAATGCATCGGTTCCAAAGACTCTGGTGCGCCATCTGGTAAAATACTATGCAGATACCTGTGGCAGCGATTTGCTGGAAAGTACACTTCTTGATGTGCTTGATACACCTGTTTCTCCTGAGCTTTTACCACCTGAAAACGGTAAGATTTCACAGAAGACAGAGGATCTTGTGGGCCCTTATGAGCTGCATGACTTCTTCCTTTACAATATGCTGCGCTGCGGCTATGCTCCTGCCAAGGTTTACCGCCTTGCAAGGATAGCATTTGAAGGAAAATATGATGATGAGTTTATTCTCAAATGGCTTAAGAACTTCTATCGCAGATTTTTTGCACAGCAGTTCAAGCGCTCATGTCTGCCGGATGGACCAAAGGTAGGAACAGTGGCGGTCTCACCGAGAGGAGACCTAAGGATGCCTTCTGATGCGTGCGGACGTATCTGGATGGATGAGGTTGACAAGCTGGGATAGTAAGAGGAGAACAATGGGAAAGACACATAAGAAAACTCATAGAAGGCAGGGAAGCATAAAACATGCAAGGCGTCGCAACAGGCGCATGAAGATAGGCGCAATAGTCCTTTGCGCAGCGATAATCATAACAACATTTCTGGCGTGCGGCATGCAGCTTTTGGTTCCTGTAGCTGATGCTGTGGTAAGCGCTGATAATAAGACGCAATCGGGGAATGTTGATGTGCAGAAGAATAATAATTCACTTACCGCATCTAAAATGGATTCAGAAAAAAATCAAAACAGCTCAGAGGCTGATGTAAACGCTGCAAAGCAAAGCAGCGAGCCTGACAAGGAAACCAAGCTTGATGAGATACTTCACAGTGCAAAGTATCCGGGGCAGCTAAAGGAGCTTGCAAAGAAAAATGATGAGGCAATTGACTTCATATATGAGTATCCTAAGGAGCATTCGAAAGAGCATGATATTGATCTGACTGCAGAGGCCTCGCAGGATACAGTACCTCTTTTGCAGCAGTGGGATAAGAGATGGGGCTATGAAAAGTACAGTGGCAATTATTTTGCGGCGAGTGGCTGCGGTCCGACTGCACTTTCGATGGTTGTATTATATCTGACACATGATGCACAGGCATCCCCTCTTGCGGTGGCAGAGTATGCAAAGGAGGCCGGCTACAGTGTGGATGGCTCCGGAAGTGCATGGGATCTTATGAGCAAGGGCTGCAGGCACTACGGGGTAAATGCAAAGAGCGTAAAGGTAGATGAGGATATTTTTAAGAAAAAGCTCGATGAGGGCAATCTGATTGTCGTAAATGTCGGTCCGGGAGATTTCACAGACAATGGACATTTTATGGTGATCACAGGCTATGATGATGAGGGCTTTACTATAAATGATCCAAACAGTATCATAAAGAGCAATACCCACTGGCAGTTTGAGAGGCTGAGTTCGCAGATCAGAGCCGCCTGGAGGATGTTTGTATAGATAAAATAAAACCTGCTGTGTCATGCATGATGGACACAGCAGGTTTTTTATTAAATTCATGAATAATCATAAATGAGGGGCAAAATATCTTTTGACCCCTCATATCATTAGTATAGTGTATTAAATTTATACAGACTAATAACAAACAGTAAAGTATGGTATGCAGATTATAGCAATTGAATACCATGCTCCTCACATTCCTTAATTGTCTCATCAGGCCACAGTGAGCTTTGTACCTCACCGATATGAGCCTTTCTGAGGAAGAACATACAGATTCGTGACTGTCCGATTCCGCCTCCGATAGTGTACGGAAGCTCCTTGTTGAGGATAGCCTTCTGGAATGGAAGCTTAGCACGCTCAGGACATCCGGCCTTGTCAAGCTGCTCCTTTAGAGCTTTTTCATCTACACGTATACCCATTGATGAAAGCTCAAGTGCGATATCAAGAACAGGATAGTATACGATGATATCAGCGTTTAAAGCCCAGTCGTCATAGTCAGGGGCACGTCCGTCGTGAGGCTCTCCGTTTGCAAGCTTGTCACCAATCTGCATTACACAGATGGCACCCTTTGCCTTTGCAAAATAATACTCGCGCTCCTTTGGAGTATTGTCCGGGAACATTTCCTCAAGCTCTGATGTGGTGATAAAGGTGATATCCTTTGGCAGAATCAAATCTATGTAGTCGTACTGTATAGCCATGTACTGCTCGGTCTTGCGCAGGCATTTGTATACTGTCTTTACTGTTTCCTTAAGGAAGTCTAAGTTTCTGTCCTCCTTGCGGATGATCTTTTCCCAGTCCCACTGGTCAACAAATATAGAGTGGATATTGTCAGTCTCCTCATCACGTCTTATGGCATTCATATCTGTGTAGATGCCCTCGCCGAGAGAAAATCCGTATTTCTTTAATGCATATCTCTTCCACTTGGCAAGAGAGTGAACGACTTCAGCCTCCTTGTCACCCTGCTCAAGGATGCCGAAGGTAACAGGTCTTTCATATCCGTTTAAGTTATCGTTTAAGCCTGTGGTAGGATCAACGAAAAGCGGTGCTGAAACACGTGTCAGGGAAAGACGCTGTGCGAGCATGCCCTGGAAGAAATCCTTAACAGTTTTGATGGCAAGCTGTGTATCGTGAAGATTCAGTGCCGAAGAATAGTTCTTTGGTATTGTTAATTTGCTCATTTTCGATTAAACCTCGTTGTATTATTAATTTTTAAATAAAATTCCTTTAACCTGATTATTATATCACAATTTTTCTAGAAAGATAGTCCATAATATGATAAAATTAGATAGTTTAAAGAGAAACAATATCGTTTTACCTTATTTTTACGTGTTTAAGGTGTTAATGAAAGGTAGTAGATTTATATGAGAAAAAGAGATATGACCTTTGCTTCGGCGGTGCTTGAGGCAATAGATGCTATTTTAGCTCTTGCGTATATAGGCTTACAGATTTATTATGGAGTGTGCTATCACATACAGGTATTTAAGTTTGTGGCCAATATACTTGTGCTTTTGCTTGTATACATTGCAATCACATGGCTGCAGCATTATCCGGAAAAGCTCAATCACATAGCAGCGGAGCTGTGTGTGGGCAATATCAGAAAGTATTCACTCAGGCTTTTGACGTTTGTAAAGCTTGTTTTTACTGCGGGGCTTCTGGTGCCATGCGTGTGTGATGCGTTTGGAATAGCAATCCGCGATGTATACAGCCTCATTATGATAGGGCTCATCCTTGTGGTGACGGCATATTATGAGTACAGGATATTTCAGGAAATAAAGTCATTGCGGAAATAGTATAGGAGAAATAAAATGCAGCTTAGTATAGAAGAAGTTAAAAAGCTGGATAGTAACAGCTATCAGATAATAGATATAAGAAGTGAGGAAGAGGTGGCGCACGGTGCCATAAAGGGAGCACTCAATATTCAGGCAGAGGAAATAGAGTCAGATGAGAGGGTGCCACATGATAAGAAGCTTGTCATAGTCTGCAGCCGTGGTAAGACGAGTGTGGATGTGGCAGAGTATCTCACAGAAAAAGGTTTTGATGCGGCAAGCTTAAAGGGAGGCTATATAAGCTGGCTGCTTGATGCCATGAAAGAGGATGAGGTGGCAGAGCGCGATATAAAGGCAGATGTGGAGCAAAGCATCAGAAAGAAATTTAAGAAATCCATCTGGCGCAAGTTTACAAAGGCGATAAACACCTATGAGCTTGTAAAGCCGGGGGATAAGATTGCAGTGTGTATCTCGGGCGGTAAGGATTCCATGCTTATGGCAAAGCTGTTTCAGGAGCTTAAGCATCACAACAAGTTTGATTTTGATGTGAAGTTTCTCGTCATGGACCCGGGCTACAATGAGGCAAACAGGCATGTCATAGAGGAAAACTGCAGGAACCTTGGCATCCCTGCCACTATTTTTGAGTCAGATATATTTGATGCTGTATATGATATCGAAAAATCGCCATGCTATTTATGTGCGAGGATGAGAAGAGGACATCTGTATGCATTTGCAAAGGAGCTGGGCTGCAACAAAATTGCGCTCGGACATCACTATGATGATGTTATTGAGACGATACTCATGGGTATGCTCTACGGTGCACAGGTACAGACCATGATGCCTAAGCTTCACAGCACAAACTTTGAGGGCATGGAGCTTATCAGGCCTCTTTACCTGGTCAGGGAGGACGATATCAAGGCATGGCGTGATTACAACGGTCTGCATTTCATACAGTGTGCCTGCAAGTTTACAGATACCTGTACCACCTGCAATAATGAGGAAAACCGCTCAAAGCGTGTTGAGATAAAGCAGCTCATCGCTAATCTTAAAAAGGTGAATCCTTTTGTCGAGGCAAATATATTTAAGAGCGTGGAGAATGTAAATCTGGCTACGGTTGTAGCATATAAAAAGGATGGCATAAAGCACAGCTTCCTAGATCACTATGATGAATAAGACAGATATATTTCAGGAGGGCATTGTATGGCAGATATCATGGATTATATTGACTGGCGTGGAGATATAGGCTTTGATGAGGTGCATGTAAATGAGGTGGACGGACTGATTTTTTCACAGCTTATTTATGTGCAGATGAAGCCATATATGCCGGATGCAAAGAAGTCATACCTTACGATAAAACAGCTTTCAAGTCTTTACTGTGCGGATCACAGTGATGATGAGATTGAGCAGATGCCTAATCTTTTCCGCCACTCCGCGAGGCTGCTTCAAAAGCTGGCGCACTCAAGGCGCTATGCTGACTGCATTTTGAGATATTATATATACGATATTAGTGAAAAAGAGGAGTCGCAGTTTTCTGCGGTTACGATAGAACTGCCTGACGGCACATATTTCATTTCCTACAGTGGTACAGACCATTCCGTGGTCGGCTGGAAGGAAAACTTTAATCTAAGCTATCTCGATGAGACACCGGGACAGAACAAGGCGAAAAAATATTTAAAGCAGGTGGCAGCATATATATGCAATGATGATAGGGGCATAAATGAAAAAGCCATAAATGATAAAGCTTTAGATGATGAAAATATCAACAATAAAAGCATCAATACAGGAAAGTTGTGGATAGGCGGGCACTCAAAGGGTGGAAATCTGGCAGTGTTTGCCGCCATGCATGTGGATAAAGAGGTGCAGGATGTCATTATTAAGGTGTTTAATTTTGACGGACCGGGCTTCAATCACAAGATGATATATACGGCAGGCTACAAAAGAATTTTTGACAGAATAGAAACCTTTCTGCCGCAGTCGTCTATTGTTGGCTTATTGCTTGAGCATGTGGACGATTATGAGGTGGTAAGAAGCCGTAATTCGGGGCCGCTGCAGCATGATGCTTTTTCATGGGAGATAATGGGCGGAAGTATCATAAAGGCAGATGGGCTGGACAAAAACAGTGTGCGCCTTGACAAGACACTCAGAAACTGGATAGGCAGCATGGATGAGGCGCAGCGAAAGCAGTTTGTAAATGTGCTTTTTTCAATAGCATCGGACTCCAATTTTGAGAACCTTGACCAGATGTCATTTAAGCAGCTCATTGAGATGATAAAGGCTGCCGATGATCTGTCAAAGGCTGACTGGAGCATGCTTAAGGATACAGTAAGACTCCTGATTTCTGCCGGTGTCGGCGTGGTCAGGGATGAAAAGGAGAAATAAATGTTAAATCAGTTTTCAAGAACACAGCTTTTGCTTGGAAAAGAGGCGATGGATAGGCTAAAGGGCGCAAGAGTCGCAGTATTTGGAATAGGAGGAGTGGGCGGATATGTCTGCGAGGCACTAGTCAGAAGCGGCGTGGGAGCGATTGACCTTATCGATGATGACAAGGTGTGTCTTACAAACCTAAACAGGCAGATAATCGCAACCCGAAAGACCATAGGAAAATACAAGACAGATGTGATGGAGGAGAGGATTCATGATATTAATCCTGATGTGAGTGTCGTGACGCACAGGTGCTTCTTTTTGCCGGAAAATGCTGATGAATTTCCGTTTGAAGAGTATGATTATATAGTTGACGCGGTTGATACGGTCACAGCAAAGATTGCGCTTGTCATGAAGGCACAGGAGAAGAATGTCCCTATCATAAGCAGTATGGGGGCAGGAAATAAGCTGGATGCAAGTGCATTTAAGGTGGCGGATATATATAAGACCAGCATGTGTCCGCTTGCAAAGGTCATGCGCCGTGAGCTTAAAAAACGTGGCGTGAAAAAGCTCAAGGTGGTATACTCTGAGGAGAAGCCTACAAGACCGATAGAGGATATGTCTATAAGCTGCAGAACCAACTGCATCTGCCCGCCGGGTGCCGAACACAAGTGCACGCAGCGCAGGGATATTCCGGGAAGCCTTGCATTTGTACCATCAGTGGCAGGACTTATCATCGCGGGCGAGGTGGTACAGGACATAGCCTTTGACAGGGTATGATGAAAAATACAATTACGAAAAGAGAGGAATAAAAATGCCAGTATTTGATTTTAGCGATACACCGGTAGCAAATGAGCATCCGGAGTGTACATATGAGACATTTCATTCGACAGAGACAAAGGCATCTGCTGATAAGCCGATTGTTGTGATAGACAATAAGGAAAAGGAGTGGGCGCATCATGCGCTTGGTATGTTTACAAATCCGATAAAGCGTACATCCTTTGAATTTGAGGATGGTGATGGCGTGACCAGTGCTGATATCCTGCGCATTGATTCGCGCTTCGTGAGCCTTTTTAAGTGGCTTGGCGAAAATCACATAAAGGTGCAGCTTTCAGGAGCCAATACACCTGACGGATACGCAGTATACAGGGTGAGGGAGGTGTCTCTCGGCAGAGGCACAAAGCTGTCTGCAGAGGACGGATTTTTACAGTATATGATGGAAAGGCTCTTTGCCAGCACCATGCCTGAGGATGAACCTGACCTCGATGATTACGAGGAAGAGGGCGACAGCATGAAGCTCACCAGTATACAGAGCATCACAGATTTCATGACCTGTGCAGGCCGTACACTGCCTGACAATATACTGCTGTGGGCCAGAAGAAATCTGGCAGTTGCGCGTTCAAGCGAGGTATCACCTGAGGAGAGACGCCATGCGCAGAGAGCACTTTCTATCATGATGAATATCCAGTGGAAGGGAAATTACTTTGAGGCAATTGACCCTGTGGAGGCAAGGCGCATACTCGATGAGGAGCTCTATGGCATGGAGAGCGTGAAGCAGAGAATCATTGAGACCATTATCCAGATAAACAGGACTCATACACTTCCTGCCTACGGATTGCTGCTCTGTGGACCGGCAGGAACCGGAAAGTCACAGATTGCATATGCGGTTGCACGTATTTTGAAGCTTCCATGGACCACACTCGATATGAGCTCCATAAATGATGCAGAGCAGCTCACTGGAAGCTCAAGAATCTATTCAAACGCAAAGCCTGGAATCATTATGGAGGCATTTTCACAGGCGGGAGAGTCAAATCTTGTATTTATCATCAATGAGCTTGACAAGGCCTCAAGCAAAAACGGCAACGGAAATCCTGCAGATGTGCTTTTGACACTGCTTGACAATCTGGGCTTTACAGACAACTATATGGAGTGTATGGTGCCAACAGTCGGAGTATATCCGATTGCCACAGCCAACGATAAATCACAGATTTCAGCACCGCTTATGTCTCGTTTTGCGGTGATTGACATTCCGGACTATACTGATGAAGAGAAGAAGGTCATCTTTCAGCGATTTGCCCTGCGCAAGGTATTTGAGAGAATGGGAATGAAGGAGGAGGAGTGCGTTCTCACAGAGGACGGACTTGATGCAGTAATTAAGCTTCACGAGAACACATCGGGCATAAGAGATCTCGAGCAGGCAGCAGAGCATCTGGCAGCAAATGCACTTTATCAGATAGAGGTTGATAAGGTAAAGCAGGTGGTATTTGATGCCGAGGCTGTTTTTAAGCTTTTAGGCTAGCAGGATATATTACGGATACAGGAATTGTTACGAAAATAAAAGGAGATTGTCAGGATGAGAGAATTTGGAAAATCCAGAAAATTAGATAATGTGCTTTATGATGTTAGAGGACCGGTGGTGGATGAGGCGGCCCGCATGGAGGAAAACGGCACAAATGTGTTGAAGCTCAATATAGGAAATCCTGCGCCGTTTGGCTTCAGGACACCTGATGAGGTGATATATGATATGTCTCGCCAGCTCACGGACTGTGAGGGGTATTCCAACTCCAAGGGACTTTTTTCTGCAAGAAAAGCAATCATGCAATATGCACAGCTCAAAAAGCTTCCTAATGTGACGGTTGAGGATATCTACACCGGAAACGGAGTCAGCGAGCTTATAAACTTAAGCATGTCGGCGCTTCTTGACAATGGTGATGAGGTGCTGGTGCCGGCACCGGACTATCCGCTTTGGACAGCCTGCGTTACACTTGCGGGAGGCACGGCAGTGCACTATATCTGTGATGAGCAGTCAGAATGGTATCCGGACATAGAGGATATCAAAAAGAAGATTACAGACAAGACAAAGGCTATCGTAATAATAAACCCGAATAATCCGACAGGAGCGCTCTATCCAAGGGAGGTGCTGCAGCAGATAGTTGATGTGGCAAGAGAGCACGAGCTTATGATTTTTTCGGATGAGATATATGACAGGCTGGTGATGGATGACTATGAGCATGTGTCTATTGCATCGCTTGCACCTGACCTCTTCTGTGTGACCTTCAGCGGACTTTCGAAGTCACATATGATAGCAGGCTATCGTATCGGATGGATGGTTTTAAGCGGCAACAAGGCGCTCGGAAAGGACTACATCGAGGGGCTCAACATGCTCTCAAACATGCGTCTTTGCTCGAATGTTCCGGCGCAGTCGATAGTGCAGACAGCTTTAGGCGGATATCAGAGTGTAGGCGAGTATATTGTGCCGGGCGGACGAATCTATGAGCAGAGAGAGTATGTCTACAAGGCATTAAACGATATACCGGGAATTTCGGCAGTAAAGCCAAAGGCGGCATTTTACATATTCCCAAAGATTGATACTGCAAGGTTCAACATCACAAACGATGAGCAGTTTGCACTCGATCTGCTTCGTGAGAAGAAGATACTCATAATCCACGGCGGCGGCTTCAACTGGGATAAGCCGGATCACTTCAGAGTGGTATATCTGCCTAGAACAGAGATACTAAAGGATGCCACAGGCAAGCTTGCAGATTTTCTGGCTTCATATAAGCAGAAATAATTATTGGCATAGATAATTATAAAACATATGATATAAAACATATAACATATAAGCTCCGGCACAGAAATGCTTTGGTTTCTGACCGGAGTTTTTATATATTTATAAGTTGTAATATTTTTTAAAAGTAACCTACCTGTAACTTTACATAATGTATTATACACTTGTATCGCGGGGCGGCTGCACTTTAAAGGACAGACCGCACAGCACTCAAAAATGCATAGAGAAGAAAAGGAGAATTAAATGGAACTGCTTAGAGTAGAACACTTATCAAAAATATACGGAGCCGGAGAAAATCAGGTCAAGGCTTTGGACGATGTGTCATTGAGCGTGGAAAAGGGAGAGTTTGTGGCAATTGTCGGGGCGAGTGGCTCAGGAAAATCCACACTGCTTCATCTGCTTGGAGGTGTTGACAGGCCAACAAGCGGAAAGGTGTATATAAACGGCACTGATATTTTTGCAATGAATGATGATGAGCTTGCCATATTCAGAAGAAGACAGGTAGGCATCATTTATCAGTTTTATAATCTGATACCTATATTAAATGTGGAGGAAAACATGGCAATCCCGATGGAGCTTGATGGAAGAAAGGTGGAAAAAGCACAGATGGATGACATGCTTTTGCGCCTTGGACTTACAGAGAGACGCACTCATCTGCCAAATGAGCTCTCAGGAGGACAGCAGCAGCGCACATCTATAGGAAGAGCTTTGATTACGAGACCATCTATAGTGCTCGCGGATGAGCCGACAGGAAATCTGGATACCAAGGCAAGCAACGAGATTATGCATCTCTTAAAGACCTCAAACCGTGAGCTCAACCAGACAATTATCATGATTACACACAATATGGAGCTTGCAAAGGCGGCTGACCGCACAATAATGATAGAGGATGGTAAAATCAGATGAATTTGATGAAGACACTCACATTAAAAAACTTAAAGCTCAACAGGAAAAGGACTATTGTCACGATAGTCGGAATAATTCTGGCAACAGCGCTTTTGTCAGCGCTTGTCACACTTGTGTCAAGCTTTCAGTACAGTATGATTGAATATCAGAAGCAAAAAGAAGGCGACTTTCATGTGAAATTTTCGGGTGTGAAAATGTCTGAGCTTTCAGAGTTTAAAAACAACAGAAATATTGAAAGTACATTTGAGACGATGGGGATGGGCTTTGCAAAGCTTGACGGCTGCAAGAATGAGGATAAGCCGTATGCTTATGTCATGGCAACAGATGAGGCAGGCTTTGAGAAAGGCTGCTTTAACCTGATAGAGGGGCGCATGGCAAAAAATGAGGATGAGATAGTCATTCCAAGGCATTTAAGGACAAACGGACGAATCGACATAAAGGTGGGAGATGAGATAACACTTGATATCGGAAAGCGATATGATTCAAACACCGAAAGTGTCATATGGGAAAATATCGCATATGAGCATGAGGCAGAGACACTTACCGATACTGTGACAAAGCGCTACAAGGTGGTAGGCATCATGGAAAGACCGGGCTATGGAATGGAGGACTATAGTGCCGCCGGATATACATTTGTCACATATTCTGATGAGCTGGCAGCAATTGATAACGGCACAAAGAGTGAGGCAAGCGAAGCTGACACTACGCTCACAGTGTACAGCAGGTACACTCAAAAGGCTTTAAGAAATAAGGATGCTGTGACTGCAGATATAATTGGTGTGGATGAAAAGCTGTTTGAGAAATCAAATAATTCATCTGTTGAAATGTCTGCTGAGGAGAGCGACAGGTTTCTTAAAGAGATGGAAAATGCAAAATATGATATATATATAAATCGCTTCCTTATAAGCTATGAGTGTGTTTTCCCGATTGACGGCACATTTAAAGCACTGTTTACAGTGGCCGCTGTTGTGGCTTTGATAATTATACTGACATCGGTGTACTGTATCAAAAACAGCTTCAACATATCAATCACTGAAAAAATCAGGCAGTATGGCATGCTTGCAAGCGTGGGTGCTACGAGGCGCCAGATAAAAAGCAGCGTTAAGACAGAGGCAGCAATGCTTGGAGTGGTTGGTATTCCTGTAGGTACCATGAGTGGTATTTTGGCATCGTTTATACTTGTCAAGGTGGTAAATGCGCTGTCAGCAGGCTGGCTAAACTTTGCTTTGAGCTTTCACACATCACTGCCTGCACTTATTCTTGCTGTGATACTGAGTATAGCGACAATTTATTTCTCCGCAACAGGCAGTGCAAGAAGGGCTGCAAAGGTCACACCGCTTGAAGCAATAAGAAACACAAAGGAGATTAAAATAAAGTCAGCAAAGCTTAAGACACCGGCGATTATAGGCAGAATCTGGGGCATTGGAGGCGTTGTCTCATATAAGAATATAAAGAGGAACAAAAAAAAGTACAGAACTACAGTGACGTCTATTGTTATCTGCTCAGTAACCTTTATTGTGATATCATACTTTATGTCTATGGCCTTTAGCATGGTTGGAATGTCATATGCATCAGTAGATTACAATATTGGAATAAATATGTCATGTAAAAAGGACCTTGATATTGAAAAACTCTCTGAGCTTTTGAGTGGCATTGAAGGAGCTGAGGATTATCTGGTTGGAGCAGTTTATTATTTTGATGTAGATAAGCCGGAGTATACAAAGGAATATGGAGAGTATTGCGGGCAGCTTTATGATGACAGTGAGGATGTCTCACAAGAGTTTTTAATCACGGTTTTAAATGACAAATCATATGATAAGTATGCGTCTGACGCAGGCATAAAAAATGCAGATACAGGAGCAATTCTTGTAAATAAATGCACATTTGATGTGTATAATGAGAATAGCTCAAAATACGTCAAAAAAGAGATGGAGCTGTACAAATATAAAGCAGGAGATACAATCGAGTGTGGCTATAATGTTTATGATGATGCTTCTTCTGATGACAATGCAGCAGAAGGCGATACTGAAAGCAGCACAGATGATAATAATGCAGTGGAAGGTGATACTGAAAGCGGCACAGAGGATAACAGTGGATACGTTGACGAGGAAACAATAAATAACGGAGTCAGAAAGACTGTGGATGTAACTATTGCAGGTGTCACAGACAAGGTACCGATCGGTTATAATGGCAATAGCAATACCACGCTTTTGTTTATGAACCAAAAAGGCTTTGAAAGCCTATGGGGTGACGGCAAGAACGGTAATGAGATTAAACCGGGACATGCGTCATATTCGGCATATGTGGTTGCAGAAAATGCAGATGAATATCAGGATACATTCGAAAAGGAGACGGAAGGAAATACTGAGTATTCGCAGATTAGTTTTTATGTCAGCAATCTGGATAAGGAGATGCGCGATGAAAAGTCTCTCTTTACACTGCTTGGAGTATTTGCATACGGACTTATTGTGGTTATTGCCTTAATAGGAATCACAAATATCATCAATACCTTAAGCACCGGAATGGAGCTTAGAAGCCGCGAGTTTGCAACACTAAGAAGCATTGGAATGACAGATAAGCAGTTTGCTGGAATGGTCAGGCTCGAGAGTGTGTTTATATCTGTAAAGGCACTTGTAATAGGTGTACCGCTTGGTATTTTAATCAGCTATCTCTTATGTGTTATTATGAACAGGATGGATGGCGCAATCATTTATGAGCCGCCGTATAAAGCAATTATATTGTGTATAGTGGTTGTAATAATGCTGATTTATGCTATCATGAAACTATCAATGACGAAGCTTAGACACAATAACATTATTGAGACGATCAAGAATGAAAATCTGTAGGAAATGCGGGAGCTGATATGAAAAAAATACTTCTCATAGAGGACAATAAAGGAATAACAGAGGGACTGTGTGATACCTTTACAGAACCTGAATATGAGCTTTTGACAGCAGGAAATTTAAAGGAGGCTGGGGCGCTTTTGAGTGAGCACCCCGGCCTTGTGCTGCTTGATGTGTCGCTTCCTGATGGGAACGGCTTTGATTTTTACAGCGAAAGGCTGGAAAAAGAAAGAACGCCGGTGATTTTTCTTACCGCAAGGGATGAGGAAAACGATATAGTAAAGGGATTCGAGCTTGGCGCTGAGGATTACATCACAAAGCCCTTTTCAGTAAGGGAGCTTGTGGCGAGGGTAAACCGCGTGTTTTTGCGAAGGAAAAGTGATGACAGCTCATCTGCCATACACGCAGGAAGCATAAGCTATGATTTGGACAAAAAGGAAGCAAGAAGGGCTGGACAGGTGATTGCTCTTTCAAGTCTTGAAAACCGCATACTTGATCTGCTTTTTACCAATCATGACAAGGCTGTGTCCAGAAATGCCGTGCTTGACTGCATCTGGGAGGCGACAGGAAACGATGTCTATGACCATACAGTGACTGTCTATATGAAGCGCATCAGGGCAAAGCTTGGTGAGGATGTGATAAAGACTGTGAAGGGAATCGGGTATCGTGTTGATTCAGATGAAGCTCTTTAAACAGTATCGGCTGACAGAGCCGGTTCCCGGGGGAAAGCATGAGAAAGAAGAAATATAATTTAGAGAATAGAAAACATTTTGTGTATTTTGCAATAATATATACATGTATATGTGTGACGGTTATGGCTTTTACCGTCTTTTTTCAGTACAGGGCGTATACGAAAAACTATAACGCCACAGTGGCTAAGCTATGTGCACTCATTCATGAAAAATATCCCGATGTATCAGATGGCAGTATAGCCGCGATTCTAAATGACAGCAGCTTAGGCAGCGATTATACAAATTTAAAAAGCGCAGAGACACTCTTTAATAAATACGGCATTGATATGGAAAAGGATTCTGCGGTTTTGTCAAATGATAAAGAGCTTAAAAGAGCGCTTTGTTTTGACATATTTCTTGTCGTGCTTTTTGCAGGGGGCTTTTGTCTTTACATTGTGCTTATAAGGCTTAGCTTTAAAAGACAGGTCAGACAGGCTGCGGATTATCTGCGCCGCATAAATCAGGGAGACTACAGACTTTTTATGGCAGATAGCACAGAGGGAGAGATTTCTATACTAAAGGGAGAGCTTTACAAGACAGCAATCTATTTGAGGGAGTCTGCGGAAAATGCAAAGGCAGACAAGCTTTTGCTAAAGGATGCGCTTTCTGACATATCACACCAGCTTAAGACGCCGCTCACATCACTTTCGATAAATCTGGAAAATCTGGAAGGAAATCCTGATATGGCATCTGAAAACAGAAACAGGATAATGCGCAGGGCAAAGCGCGATGTGGACAATATATCGCATATGGTGCAGGCTATCTTAAAGCTTTCAAGGCTTGAAGCGGATGTTGTGGAGTTTGATGAGAAGGATACGCTGCTGTCTGAAATTGTGGCTGAGGCAGCTGACAATGTGATGGCACTTTGCGATTTGAGAGACATAAGGCTGTCCATAGATGAAGGCTCTGATAAGGATGCCTGTATACATGCTGATGCATACTGGCAGTGTGAGGCCATTACAAACATAGTAAAAAATGCAGTGGAGCACGCAGAGAGTGAGGTAAAGATAGGTTTTTACAGGTATGAGATGTATGCAGAGATAACAGTGCAAAACGATGGGGAGACCATAAGTGATGAGGACAAAAAGCATATTTTTACGCGTTTTTACAGCGGCAGCGGACAGCCGGCAGACAGCATCGGTATAGGACTTTCGCTGGCGGAAGCAATTGTGCGTCATGACAATGGATATATCCTTGTGGAGGATTGTACAAAAGATGTATTAAATGAAAAAAATGAATGCAGTGGCACACGCTTTGTGGTAAGATATCTGTGATAAGTTGAGAAAAATTATCAATAAATATACTAGGAAGCGATAAAATGACACTAAAAGAACTTGGCATAGGACAGAGTGCCAGAATACTTACAGTAGGCGGTGAGGGCGCACTGCGCCAGCATTTCCTGGATATGGGAGTAATCCCAAAAGCCGAAGTAACAGTTATCAAATTTGCACCGATGGGAGACCCGATGGAGCTTCAGGTGCACGGCTATGAGCTCACATTGAGGCTTGATGATGCGGCACAGATTGAGGTAGAATTAATTGACAGCCGTTCAAGAAAGCATGAGGGCCCTAAAAAGATAAGCAACACAGCCCATCCCGGACTTGGCGAGGAGGGCAAATACCATGTGAAGGGCAGTGGCAATCCCCTTCCGGAGGGTGAGAAGCTCACATACGCACTTGTGGGAAACCAAAACTGCGGCAAGACAACACTTTTCAACCAGCTTACAGGCTCAAACCAGCATGTCGGCAATTTCCCGGGAGTGACGGTGGACAGAAAGGATGGCTCTATTAAAGAACATCCGGATACATCAATCACAGATTTACCGGGCATTTACTCAATGAGCCCATATACTAATGAGGAGATTGTGTCGAGAAACTTTGTGCTCGATAACAAGCCAAAGGCCATAATAAATATCGTAGATGCGACAAATATCGAGAGAAACCTGTATCTGACCATGCAGCTTCTTGAGATGGATATACCGATGGTTATCGCTCTAAATATGATGGATGAGGTGACGGCAAACTCAGGCTCAATCGATGTAAATAAAATCGAGGGACTGTTAGGAGTGCCTGTTGTACCGATTTCTGCCGCAAAGAATCAGGGTGTTGATGAGCTGGTGCGCCATGCGATACACATTGCAAAGTATCAGGAGCGTCCGGGCAGACAGGATTTCTGTGATGAGAATGATTTTGGCGGTGCCGTGCACAGATGTATACACGCGGTCAGCCACCTGATTGAGGATCATGCAAAGCTCGCCGGAGTTCCGATTCGCTTTGCTGCTACCAAAATTATCGAGGGAGATGCGCTTATATTAGAGCAGCTTCATCTTGATGAGAATGAGAAAGAGGCAATAGAGCATCTGATTGTCCAGATGGAGAAGGAGCGAGGCCTTGACAGAAGCGCTGCAATTGCGGATATGCGCTTTACATTTATTGAGAAAATATGCGAGAGCACCGTGGTAAAACCGAAGGAGAGCAGGGAGCGTATCAGAAGTGAGCGCATCGACCGTGTTCTTACAGGCAAATACACGGCAATACCGTGCTTTATAGTGATAATGCTTGCTGTATTTTATCTCACCTTCAATGTAATCGGAGCAGGCCTTCAGTGGCTTTTGGAGCAGGGCATAGGAGCACTGACCGCGCTTACGGATAAGGCACTCACAGCGGCAGGTGTGAATGAGGTGCTGCACGGACTGGTAATAGACGGCATCTTTCAGGGTGTCGGAAGCGTATTAAGCTTTTTGCCGATTATCGTGACACTGTTCTTTTTCTTATCCCTCATGGAGGACAGCGGATACATAGCGAGGGTTGCATTCTTCATGGACAAGCTCCTTCGTAAGATAGGACTTTCCGGACGAAGCATAGTACCAATGCTCATAGGCTTCGGCTGTACGGTGCCAGCTGTCATGGCGACACGTACACTGCCAAGTGAGAGAGACCGTAGAATGACTATACTCCTCACACCGTTTATGAGCTGTTCGGCAAAATTGCCAATTTATGCATTCTTTGTTAGTGCATTTTTCCCGAAGCATGGCGGACTTGTCATGGGAGGACTGTACTTCCTTGGAATAATTGTCGGAATACTTTTCGCATTTATCTACAGAAAGACTTTGTTCAGGGGTGACGCAGTGCCGTTTGTAATGGAACTGCCAAACTACAGGATGCCGGGCGCCAAGAATGTGTGCCAGCTCCTCTGGGAGAAGGCAAAGGACTTTTTGCAGAAGGCATTTACAGTAATACTTATTGCCACAATGCTGATATGGTTCTTACAGAGCTTTGACATACACTTTAACATGGTAACAGACTCAAAGGACAGCATGCTTGCCACTATTTCAAGTATTATCGTGCCTGTCTTTAAGCCTCTGGGCCTCGGAGACTGGCGTATATGCACATCACTTATCAGCGGACTCATGGCAAAGGAGAGTGTGGTATCAACACTTGAGATACTGTTTGGCGGAACGGTTACGACAGCACTCACAACACTTTCAGCCGCATCTCTTCTGGTGTTCTCGCTGCTCTACAGTCCTTGCGTGGCTGCTATAGCATCCATAAAGAGAGAGCTTGGTGCAAAGTGGGCAGTCAGTGTGGTGCTTTTGCAGTGTGCGATTGCATGGGTGGCAGCATTTATTGTAAGAGTAATTGGACTGCTTGTGATGTAAAAAAACTGACTACAAAAAATATAAAAGGAGATATGTGATGGAGATTAAATTGGAAAATGAATCACTTGAGCTCACGATAAACAGCTTCGGAGCAGAGCTTAAAAGCATCACCGGCAAGGAAACTGGTACACAGTATCTGTGGGATGCCGATGAGAAATACTGGAAGAGAAGCGCACCGGTGCTTTTCCCGTTTGTCGGCAGCTTAAAGGACAAGAAGTTTACCGTTGATGGGACAGATTATCCGATGGGACAGCACGGCTTTGCAAGGGATATGGAGTTTGAGCTTGTGTCACAGACAAAGGATGAGGCATGGTTTTCACTTAAATCAAATGATGAGACTCTTGCAAAATATCCGTTTGAGTTTGTGCTCGAAATCGGCTATAAGCTCTCAGGCAGTGAGATAAAAGTGACCTGGAGGGTGACTAATCCTGCGAAAAAGGATTTACTTTTCTCAATAGGTGGTCATCCGGCATTTATGTGTCCGGTCGCAGAGCATGGAAAACAGTCAGACTATTATCTGAAGCTTGACACAGACAAAGCAATCACCTACGGACTTATCTGTGACGGAGGACTTTTAGACAAGGATGACAATCTGCTTAAGGTGGATGAGGATGGATACTGTCAGATAGATGAGCATATGTTTGATAAGGATGCGCTCATAATAGAAAACAGACAGGCTTCAAAGGTGAGCCTGTGTACACCGGATAAGAAGCCATACCTTACGGTGTCATTTGATGCGCCTTTATTTGGTCTGTGGTCACCGGCAGGAATGGGAGCACCGTTTATCTGTATTGAGCCGTGGTACGGCCGATGCGACAGAGCAGGCTTTGCCGGAGAATTAAAGGACAGGGAGTATGGTAATTCGCTTGCACAGGGTGAGAAATTTGAGAAGTCATATACGATTGCAATTGAGATGTAGATTTTCTTGTTCTCAATGTGACTTAAGACTTAAATAGTTACAAACAAAAATATAAGATATAGTTAGAATCATGGGACTGCGATATATTGTAGTCCCATGATTTTTGTATTGACAAAATGCAAGATATGAAATATATTATACTTAACTAGTGACTAATAAACAGTAGAGTGTTAATCAGTAGAGAGGGTGTTATAATGCAAAAGCAAAATTCAAAAAAGAAATTTTTGGAGAAACTTTATATTAGCTTATCATTTTATTTTGGGGATGATGACTGTGATAGTTTAATTAAAGACTATGAAGAATGGTTCGAAAATGAAGAAATGGCTGAAAAAAGCGAGTACGAAATATGTTCCGGCTTAGGAAAACCGTTTGATATCGCGAGAAATTTATACAAAGATTCAAAAGAAGGAAAAGAGCATACGTTTCCATTGAAGAGTAGTGTTTTATTACAGACAATTGCCACGCTGGTTATATATTATGTGCTATGCGTCAGTTTGTTAAGATACTTTGATAAAAACGGCTGGAATTTTTATCCGGTTGCTCTGATAGCTAATGTTCTAGTATTTGTTGCAGGTTTGTTTATTCTTAAAAAATCAAAATTAACATGTGATATGCAATTTAAAAACCATCTGTTATTAATCGGATTATTCTTTTTTATTTTATTAACAGAAGTATTTCTGGTAATGAAAAAGAATGAGGCTGGCTTAGGGAGTTATTATGTGGTATTAGTTACAACAGCTATAATTATTCTGAGTTGTATTATTATTTACATCATCTTAAAGAAATATATAATAAACAGGGAATTGGGTTTTATAACGATATTTCATATACTTGGTATTATTACCTGTTTAATGTATTTTATAAATCAGTTACATATGTTTTATATAGAAAGAACGTTTGGGCTTGAAAAAATAATAGCATTTAGTAGTTTATTATATATTCAGACGCTGATTTTTGGGACAATTTTATTGTTAAAATTAAAATTTGAGAGGAAATCATAAATGGATTCACAGCTAAAAAGAGGAATCTTAAATATATGTATTTTACAGCTTTTAAAACAAGAAGACAGATATGGATACGATATAATTAAAATATTGCAGGGACTTTTCCCGGATACAGATGAAAGCACTATTTATGCCATTCTAAGAAGACTGAATAAAGGAGGGTTGACGGAAGTATATTACAGTGAAAAATCATTGGGACCACAGAGAAAATATTATAAAATAGTAGAAAAGGGGGAATTATATTTAAAAGAAAACATAGCTTCCTGGAATGAGATAGTAAGGATTTTTCACGAACTTGAAATAATGTAATGTAGGATAGCATAACGCTATATGTGCCTTGGTGCACCTGCCTTTTTCATGCCTGCCTGAAGCAGCCATTTCTGATCAATTTTCTTAAGATCTTCACCGAATCTGACATGCAGCCGAACTGAGCCTTCGAGCTGCTCGATATGTTCAATGGTGCCCTTGCCGAACTTTGGATGATTGACATCGTCATTGATATTAAATTTTACAGTACTGTTTTTCTTTTTGCGGTATTCCTGCTCGCGTGAATATGTGTCGCGGATAGGAATACTCTTGTCAGTAATTTTCTTTTTGAGAACCTTATCATAATCGTGCTTAATAAGTCCTTCACCGGCTTTGTAGTAAGGAGTGGGAGCTGCTCCGATAAGTGAGCAGCAGTATTTCCACGCACTTCCGTGGAGGCCGGGCTGCCAGTTGTATTTGTCAGGAATGTCCATATTGTACTGCATATAGTGGGCATATTCATGCTTGTATAAATCCATTCTGTCATCCTTGGACAAGGGCTTTGTCACACAGTAGCCGATGAACAGCAGCGAAAAATGAAAGCCCTCACCATCAGGGGCGGCTTTAGGAGAATAGGCACCGAGCCTGTCTGTATCAAAGCCAAAGGTGATGGGAACCCTTGCACCATTAAGCCCAAGCTGTCTGTCGAGCTTCTGGTAGAGAAAGCGGATTTCCGCGAGATGTATTTTTGTTTCGTTTTCGAGTAGGTGTCGTAAATTGTTGTCTATATTCATATATATCCTGATATTTTGTTGTTAGTGTATTGTAATTATTATGTCACACTATATGGTGAACAGTAAAATTTATTATATAAGCCTGGCAGTAAAAAATCAATAATCATCTTGTCGAAATATGGATTATAAAATATAATTAATATTAAGTACATTATTGTGGGGAGCAAAATTATGTTCAGCTATGAGATCATCAGGTCATTAAACGAGATGGAAACGCTTGTATATGACTATATTATAAAAAATAAGACAAAAATAAAATATATGACAGTGCGTGAACTGGCAGACGAGGTTCATGTGTCTACCGCAACAATTATGCGTTTCTGCAAAAAATGCGGCTTTGACGGATACTCGGAGTTCAAGGTCAATTTCAAACAATATCTTGAGCAGGAGAAGGCTAAGGGACATAAGGTAAATGAAGACGTAAAAGAGCTTCAGGAATATTTTGACAAGATAAGCTCCGGCATACATCAGAGAGAGCTTGACGAGATTGCTGATGTGGTAAGAGAGGCAAGACAGGTCATTTTTATAGGGCTTGGAACATCGGGGATTCTTGGAAAATATGGTGCACGATTTTTCTCTAATCTAAAAAAATTCAGCCAGTATATAGAAGATCCGTATTATCCTATCATGGAGGGCATACAGGGAGCTGTCATCATAGCACTTTCGGTGTCGGGCGAGACGGAACAGATTATAGCCATGACCAACGAGTTCAAAAAGTATGACTGTAAGATTATAAGCATCACGAACAAGGGTACATCAACACTTGCGCGGATATCGGACTACAATTTATCATATTATGTTACAGAACATGAGATGGGGCATCACGTCAACACAACGACGCAGATTCCTGTTATATATCTGATAGAGGCGATTGGCAGACGTTTATAAACAGTAAGAAATATGTTACAGGGTGTGACAGCCTTGTAACATATTTTTTTTGTGCGTATACGTTACATAAAACGCAGATTTGTAGATATTTTATAAACAAGTGATTAAAATGGAATTAAGAAAAAACAAATAGCAAACAGGGAGGAAAAAATGGCAATCGATTATCAGAAGACAGCCAGAGAACTCGTAAAAGAGTTAGGCGGCAATGATAACATTTCAAATGTTACGCATTGTGCAACAAGACTTAGATTTATCTTAAAAGATGAATCTATCGTAAACAAAGAAAGGGTGGCAAAGATCCAGGGCGTGATCACTACCGTACAGGCAGGTGGACAGTTTCAGGTAGTAATTGGAAATCACGTAAAGGATGCATATCAGTTTGTTACAGAGCTTGTAACAGTTGATGAGAATGCAGACAGCACAAGAAACAAGAAGGTAGGAATAGTAAGCAGGATTATTGATGTGATTTCAGCGATATTCGCTCCGTTTTTGTATACACTTGCCGCGTGTGGTATTCTTCAGGGAATACTCGGTGTTCTCGTAGCACTTAACGCGATAGATACGACAGGCGGCACATATCAGATACTCAACTTTATCTCATGGACAGCATTTACATTTTTACCTGTACTGATTTCGGTAACAGCATCAAAAAAGTTCAAGGTAAACACGTATATTGCAGTAGTTATTGCATGCGCGCTTGTGTGCCCGGATTACATTGCTATGGTAAATGCAGGTGATCCTGTTCATTTCCTTGGCATCAAGGTTCAGCTTTTAAGCTACACATCATCTGTTATCCCGATTATCTTATCAATCTGGGTAGCATCATATGTACAGAGATTTTTTGAAAAATATCTGCCGATCGTTATAAGAAACTTATTTACACCGATGTTTACAATAGCAATCATGGTTCCACTTACACTGCTTGCATTCGGACCTATCGGAAATGCAGTTGGTGGAGCTATCGGAGGCATTTACAATACACTTTACAACTTAAATCCAATCATAGCAGGTATTGTGGTCGGTGGACTTTGGGAGGTGCTTGTAATATTTGGTGTGCACTGGGGAATTACCCCTGTAACAGTAGGAAACTATGCAAATCTTGGTTATGACACATTTACAGGATTACAGGCATCAGCAGTATTCTCACAGGCGGGAGCTGCTTTCGGAGTATTTTTAAAGACAAAGGACAAAGAATTAAAGGGAGTTTCAGCTTCAGCAGCGCTCACAGGATTTTTCGGTATCACAGAGCCTGCTATCTACGGTGTAAACCTTCGACTTAAAAAGCCAATGATCTGCGGATGTATCGCAGGAGCTGTTGGTGGAGCGGTCGGTGGTGCATTCAGAGCTGTATCATGGGGCTACAACATGCCGGGTATTGCAACACTTCCGGCATATTTCAAGGCAGGACATGCTACACAGTTTATAGGACTTCTTCTATCTATATTGGTGGCATTTGTGCTTGGAACAGTACTAACAATTATAGTGGGATTTGAGGACAATGCATCAGATAACACAGCAAATGATAGTGAAAACTCTGAAGCAGATATAGAAGCAGATAATGAAAACGCTGCAGCAAAAATAACAAACGCAGTACCGTCAGCACTTTCAGCCCCTGTAACAGGAAATGTGATTCCTGTAAATCAGGTAAAGGATGAGGCATTTGCATCAGAGGCAATGGGAAAAGGTGTAGGAATACAGCCTGAGAACGGTAAAGTGTATGCACCGTTTGACGGAAGCATTGATGCAGTATTCCCGACAGGTCATCTTGTTGGAATGTCGGATGTAAACGGCACACAGATACTTATCCATATCGGAATTGACACTGTAAAGCTTGAGGGAAGAGGATTTGAACTTAAAGTGGCACAGGGGGATAAGGTCAAAAAAGGCGATTTGCTCGTAGAGTTTGATAAGAATCTGCTTGAAAAAGAAGGATATGATTCAACAGTAATGTTTATCGTTTCAGATCCGACCAAAAATGTAAATGTGCATGAGGGCAGAAAAGAAGCTGTAAAGGATTGTGCGTTTGAAATCATATAGTAAATGAAGCACATATTCAGATAAATAAGAATGACAGATTATGGAAAAAGAAGAACCAAAGCACTACATATAAGGAAAGGAGAGCTGTATGTATAAATTTCCTGAGAATTTCCTGTGGGGCGGCGCGGTAGCCGCTCATCAGGTGGAGGGTGGATGGAACAAGGGCGGCAAAGGCGTAAGCATAGCCGATGTTTTGACTGCCGGAGCACATGGAGTGGACAGAAAAATTACTGACGGTGTGCAGGATGGATATTATTATCCAAACCATGAGGCTGTAGATTTTTACGGACACTATAAAGAAGATATAAAAATGTTTGCTGAGATGGGCTTTAAAGCTTTTCGAACATCTATAGCATGGACGAGAATTTTTCCAAACGGAGATGATGAGAAAGCAAACGAAGAAGGGCTGGCATTTTATGATGACATGTTTGATGAACTGTTAAAGTATGGCATAGAGCCTGTAATCACACTTTCACATTTTGAGATGCCTTACAATCTTGTGAAAAAGTATGGTGGCTGGAAAAACAGAAAAGTCATAGACTTTTTTGTAAAATATGCACTTACCGTAATGGAAAGATACAAGAATAAAGTTAAATACTGGATGACTTTTAACGAGATAAACAACCAGAAAAACTATAAATATCCGCTGTTTGGATATACCTGTTCAGGGGTTATATTTGAAAATGAGCCAAATCCTGAGGAGTGCATGTATCAGGTAGTACATCACGAACTTGTGGCAAGTGCCCTTGTAGTAAAGAAAGGTCATAAGATCAATCCTGATTTTAAGATAGGATGCATGATGGCGTGCGTGCCGCTTTATCCATATTCATGCAAGCCTGAAGATATGATGTATTCGGTTGAGGCAATGCATGACCGCTATCTTTTTGGCGATGTCCATGTAAGAGGAAAATATCCGTCATACATATGGCCGGAGTGGGAGAAAAAGGGTATTCATGTACAGATGGAGGATGGCGATGAGCAAATCCTTAAGGAAGGAACTGTTGATTACGTAGGTTTAAGCTACTACATGACCAATGCAGTAAAAGCAGATCATGTAGCAGACGGAAACGGAGTTGACGGCTTCCCGGGCAGCGTTCCAAACCCATATGTAAAATCAAGTGACTGGGGCTGGCAGATAGATCCGGTAGGACTGCGTTATGCGCTTAATCTACTGTATGAAAGATACCAGATTCCACTTTTCATAGTGGAAAACGGATTTGGCGCAATTGATGAGGTAAAGCATGACGGAAGCATAGATGATGATTACAGGATTGCGTATTTAAAAGCCCACATAGAGGAAATGAAAAAGGCAGTGACACAGGATGGTGTTGACCTGATGGGGTACACACCATGGGGCTGCATAGACTGCGTATCATTTACCACAGGTGAGATGAAAAAACGTTACGGCTTCATATATGTAGACAGGGACAACGATGGCAATGGCACATTAGCCCGTTCAAAAAAGAAATCGTTCTACTGGTACAAAAAAGTTATCGAGACAAATGGTGAAGAACTCGGATAGATAAGTATATCTCTTTTAAAAAATCAGTTTGTTTTCAATACAGTAATGATATATTCCGTCATCCTCAACCGATTTGCACACAAAATCAGCCTTAGCCTTGACTTCGTCCTTTGCATTGCCCATGGCAACACCTGTGCCTACGGCCTCAAGCATTTCAATATCGTTATGTCCGTCACCGAAAGCAATGGCTTCATCCTTTGAAAAGCCGTAATGCCTAAGCACTGTAGCAACAGCATTGCCTTTGCCGCTGTTAAGCGGAATAATATCAACGGCTTTATCCCACCATGCAGTTATCTGTGAGTGGGGCGCACCGGACAGAATCTGTGAGTGCTCATCTTTTTTGCAGGAGCACATAATCTGATAGATGTCAGTTTTGCTTATCTCGTCAAAATTGTCAGCAATTTTAAGCTTTTCACTGCCGAAGGCAAAGTACTGCTCTAAATCAGGGTCAGTACCGTTTGTGACAATCATATGCTCGTTGCTGATTGCAATGGCGCGATTCATCTGCTTTAGGTTGGAAATTATCTTATATTTGTCATGTTCATTAATAGGATTTTTGAAGATGATATCATTGCTTTTGGTGACGAATGAGCCGTTAAAGGTGAGCAGGACATCAAAATCAATTCCATCAAAATGAGGCACACCTGTGTAGCTCCTTCCGGTAGCCATACAAAGGATGATGCCATTTTGGTGGAGCTGCCTAAGTGTAGCAGCAGTGTTTTCGGATAATTCTTTATGTCCCAGCCGAAGTAGTGTGCCATCCACATCAAAGAATGCTATTTTAATCATAATTCACCTGCCTGTTTTAATGCTAGTTTAATGATATTTTCATTTATATAGAATCCGTTTGATTGAATTTTGGTTATTGCATTTTTTACAGAAGAAATAATCCCTGATTGTTTAGCTTTTATAAGAACACCTAAGGTGCCCGTTACTGTTAATCCAAGATATTTTGCTGTTTTTTTTGCTGCATTATCATCGATGATAACTAAGTCTGCTTTGGGGTCAGCTTGTGCCAATATCATAACATCAACTTCACCGGCATGAAGCTTTGCTTTGTACATTTTGCGGTCTTCAATGTTAGTGATTGTTTCGACTGTAATCCAATCAAGATTTTGTTTGATTTGTAAACAGGCAGAATCTTTTTTTGTTGTAACTTCGTCGAATACTGCTTTAGGAATAATGATTGAACCATATATTTCTTTTAAAATGTTAAGTAAGTCTGCATTGCACAATGCAATTAATGGTGTTGAATTGACAATTACCCTACGCATTATTCATCTCCTCTATAAATTCTGCTTCATCATCAAAACTGAAGATAGATATATTATTATTGCCTAGATATTTGATGAAATCTTCCTCACTCATTCCGGCTATCTGTGCACAATATCCAATAGAAATATGGTTTTTTAAATAAAGCATTAGAGCAGTAGCTTTCTTGGCAAAAGCATTAGCCTCATCTTTGGTCATTTTGGTATCGTATAATACTTCATCTGGTATTTTTATCGCAATACTACACATATAAACACCTCTTTCTATTATAATGTATCATTAATTATATCTCAGTTACATGATAACATAATAAGCGCAAGATTAAAAACATTTATTTAAATTTCTGCCACAACGTAAGGTACGTAAGCCGGGGACTGAGGGGATACACGTACTTTAGCAGGAGTGCATAGCGAAGCGACTTAGATACTGTAGAAATTATGCCCATGAAGCACAGAAACGCACCTGCATGGACGCAGGGGCGAGGAGAACCGCGCCATGGACGGCGCGTTTCGACGGTTTCGTCAGGCATAGAAGAGCTAAGAGCATAATTTCGTACAGAATCTTAGGCGCTAAGCGTAACGATGGCGAAAGTACGTGTATCCCCACAGTCCCTGGCTTACGTACCGATATATACAAAACGCGCAAAAGTTGCGCACAAAAGCGCGCACATAAAACCCTTTTTGTGAAAAATGCTTGAAAACAAAAGTTAAAAAATGTCGAAGTTGCACATTGACATAATCATAATACTGTAATATACTAAGTTCAGAACAAGCGGTTGCGCGAAAAACGCACCTAAGAAATAAATCAAATTACAAGCAAATGGAGGAAACAACGGATGGACAAATTTATTGTTAACATCATTCACCGCCCTGAGATGGTGCCTGAGTACTCAGCAACAGTGACAGGACAGGGAAAAGAAGAGGATATTGGAGATAAGAAGCTTATCACAGAGTCACTCGACATCTTCAAGACACAGCAGAGACTTGCACATGAGGCGGGACTCAAAACTACAATCCAGATGACATATGCTTCACTTTTCAATGATGAGGCAGTAGAGCTTGCAAAGCAGGATCACGATAAATATGGTGATGAGATAGCACTTTCACTCCTTGGACTTCCATGTGAGGAGTTTAGAGAGAAGTATAAGACAAAGGATTTCTGTATCTGGATGTTCTCAATGGAGGACAAGAAAGCTATCGTAAACGATGTTTTCGAGAAATTCCATGACAGATTCGGTTTCTATCCTGAGTCAACAGGCTCATACTATATGGATGCAGACCTTACAAACTACATTAAAGAAAAATACCCAATGGTAAAATGTGCAGTTGCAACATGTTGGGAGGAAGGCCCAAAGGCATACCATACATGTAACAACTCATGGTATACACTTTTCGACGGAGGCCCATGGGCACCATGGATTCCATCAAAGCAGAATACACATGCGCCTGCAGCAAATAAGGAAGAGGATAGCGGAATCGTAGCAATTCCACATCTCTCACGTGATCTTATTGCATGCTATGACGGAAACGGCTCAAACTTTGGAACACATCCACAGAACGTGCTTCGTGGAATGATTTATGATACAAAGACATGGGAGTATCCATATCTTTACAACCTCATCGACCAGTACAGAGACCTTGCAAAATACAATAACGGATATTCATACAACATGATGTTCGTAGGACCTGGCTGGATGAACAAGATGGGACGCTGGGAGCAGCCATATGAGCTTCTCTTAAAGTCATACACAGACGGCTGTAATTACTATGGCAAGTTAAAGAAAGAGGGTAAGCTCATCGACATGACAATGTCAGAGTTCGCTGATTACTTCAGAGAGAAGAAGGGTGTCAACGCAGGTAACTATAATGAGCCTGAGTGTGCACCATGGAGAGATATCCTTTACGGCTCAGACAAGCAGCTCTTCTGGTACTGTGACCCATACATGAGAGCATGCGTAAACATGGATCAGGGTGGAGCAATCGTAGACCTTCGTCCATACGTTGCAAAGCTTGAGTGGCCGGTAGGAATCGGAACAAAGCATGTACAGGATGCATCTTATCCATTCCTTATTCAGGAGAAATACAGAGCAGGATACTTTACACACTATGCAGGAGCAGGAACAGTAAGAAGTGCCAAGCTTTCACACAACGGTGAGGAGGTTGACCTGTGTCTCTGTCCTACACACAGCCATTTTTCAGAGGAAGTTATTGATGGCAAGAAGACAAGAATCCTTACACTTGATCCTGTAGATATTGAGTTTTATGATGTTAAGCTTACTCTTCAGACAAAGGAATACTTTGAGGAGGGCTCATCAAACATCAAGATTGAGCGTAATATCCTTAGCATGAGTGATCCAAATGCAGAGGTTTATCTCGATGAGTACATCACCGCATGCTACGGAACAACAGAGTATCCTGAGGATATGACAGGCATCACACTTACATGTGAGGGAGAAAAAACACAGAGCATCAATTATGAGTACAAGTGTCGTGATGCAAAGCTTGACGGAGCAACTGCAGTAAGCGCAGTAATTCCTGCCATCCAGACAAAGGTTTCACTCACACCATCTGCAAAGGCAGAGGGATACATTGAGGAAGGATATGCATTCTCTCCAATGTTCAAGCTTGGTTACAAGAAACAGATTAAAGACAAGGAGGTATTTGCAACATGGCTCAACTTGGAAAAGGCAAATTAAACTATAGATGTCCTTTATGTTTTATGAGGGATCTCGATATTGATATGTTCTATAATAAAGAAACAGGTATTTACAGCTGCATACGCTGTCAGTTCAGAGGTACAGAGGAAGAGGTGCTTCAGGGCAACGAGGACGTCCGCAAGAAGTACAAGGCAATGTACAAAAGATTCGACAAGTTCGATTTTGATTAAAGTAGTGAATGGTACGCTGCTGCTATAATAGCAGCAGCGTATTTTGCATTTTGCTACAAAGGAGAGTATATATGGCAAAGAGAAAAAAAGACACGATGGAATTCAGATTCTATGAGCTGCCACAGGGAGAGTCGGCACTCGTGCTGTGCGGAGAATCATGGAAGAGAGTGTATGGTCATGAGGAATTTCACCTGCATTTCCATAATCTGCTTGAAATCGGCATCTGCCGAGAGGGAGATGGAAATATGTATCTGGATGAGGATATTTACCAGTATCATGACGACGATATCACATTTATACCTGAGAATTTTCCACATGTTACAGTCAGCTATGGTGAGGTGGTGAATTTCTGGGAGTATATTTTTATTGACATACGTTCTGTGATAGAAGAGATGTTCCCAAACAATACGGCATTCCAGAATGAGGCAGTTACGACTATATCAAAAAAAGCGTTTATGACTAACGTGTATCAGAGCCCGGCTATGGCTGAGTATATAAATGCCATAATCAGGGAAACCCGTGAACACAAGATTTATTGCCAAAGGACGATAAAACTCCTTGTGCAGGGAATTGTAATAGAGCTGCTGCGCAGGTATGATGAGCTTCCGGAGGAGGATAATAATATCGTAAAGGGTACCAATATGTCACAGATAGCCACAGCACTTGACTACATGAATAAGCATTACAGCGAATCGATAAAGGCAGGGGAGCTTTCGGAACTATGCAACATGAGCGAGACTCATTTCAGGAGACTGTTTGAATCATATATCAATATGCCGCCTATGGAGTATCTGAATCTGATAAGAGTACAGAAGGCGTGCGAGCTTATGAAAAAAACAAATGAGCCTATGGAGCTTATTGCACAAAAGTGTGGATTCACAACCCAGTCAACTTTTAACCGTAATTTCCGCAAATTTTTGGACACTTCGCCATATCAGTGGAAGATAAATCCTGAAAATTATGAGCATAAGCTGCTGAATTTTAGGATATCTGCACTAAAGGGATGGTAGAAAATACATGCCTTCGTCTTATAAGAGGGCTTTGTGTTTAAAACAGACATGTATCAAATAATAAATACAGTAGTTGATAGGAGTGTATAAAATATGAGTAATTTTGATTCAAATATCATTAAGAATCCGGAAATATTTGAGCAGAATAGACTTGCGGCTCATTCGGATCATGTGTGCTATAAAAATGAACTGGAGAAAATTAAAGGAAAATCAAGCCTGAGATATGATATGAACGGCTTATGGAAGTTTGCATATGCAAAGAATCAGTCCCTGGCTCCTTGTGGCTTTGAAGCAGCAGATTATGACTGCAAAAGCTGGGATGAAATCAGGGTTCCGGCACATATCCAGATGGAAGGCTATGATGTGCCAATCTATACGAATACCACATATCCGTGGGAGGCTGACGAGTTTATAAAGCCGGGCGAGGTACCTGAGATTTTTAATCCGGTTGCAAGCTATGTGAAGTATTTCACAATCCCTGAGAATATGAAGAACAAGAGGGTGTGTATTTCGTTCCAGGGAGTGGAGAGCGGTTTTGCACTCTGGCTGAATGGACACTATGTCGGCTACAGTGAGGACACATTTGATCCGTCTGATTTCGAGCTGACTGATTATATTATTGAGGGTGAGAACAAGCTTGCGGTGAGGGTATGGAAATGGACATCAAGCAGCTGGTGTGAGGATCAGGATTTTTACAGATTTTCAGGCATTTTCAGAGATGTATTTTTGTATGCTGTTCCTTGTGCACATGTTGAGGATCTGTCAGTTGTTCCTACACTTAATGATACCTTTGACGAGGGCACACTTAGTGTGTCAATAAAGGCAGATGGTGATGGTGTTGCAAGTGTAAAGCTTTATGAGCTGGGCGATTTGTCTGTGGAAAAATATGACAGGGCAAAGCTTTTATTGGAAGAGTTTGATATAGAGCTTAGGAATAAGGAAATTTGCGAGGGCTCATGTAATGTGAAAAATCCTCTGTTATGGAGCGCTGAAAAGCCGAATCTGTATGAGGTTAAAATTATAGTTAAAGATACGCATGGAAATGAGACTGAGTTTATCAGCCAGCTGGCAGGCTTCAGACGCTTTGAGATGGTAGACGGACTCATGAAGCTAAACGGTAAGCGTATTGTATTTAAGGGTGTAAACCGCCATGAGTTCAGCTCAATAACAGGCCGTGTGCCAAACCGTGATGAGGTGATAAAGGATGTTGTCACAATGAAAAAGAACAATATCAATGCTATAAGAACAAGCCATTATCCTGATGATTCCATGCTCTATGAGCTTTGCGATATTTATGGAATTTATATGATAGCTGAGAACAATCTTGAGAGTCACGGCACATGGGAGGCATATAATAAGGGATATGTTGACCTTGACTTTGTTGTGCCAAAGGACAAGCCGCAGTGGAGAGAAATGATGCTCGACCGCGCTAACTCATGCTATCAGAGGGATAAAAATCATCCGGCAATCCTTATCTGGTCATGCGGCAATGAGTCGTTTGGCGGCAAGACCATATATGAGATGTCACAGCTTTTCAGACAGCTTGATAAGCATCGTCTGGTGCATTATGAGGGAGTATTTAGCGATAGAAGCTATAATGACACAAGCGACATGGAAAGCCAGATGTATACTCCGGCTGCAGGCATTGAAAAATTCCTGGCAGAGCATCCTGAGAAACCGTTTATCTGCTGCGAATATACACATGCAATGGGAAATTCCTGCGGTGCTATGCACAAATATACAGAGCTAACAGACCGCGAGCCTAGATATCAGGGTGGATTTATCTGGGATTATATCGACCAGTCAATCTATAAAAAGGACAGATACGGCAAGTGGTTCCTCACATATGGCGGAGATTTCGGCGACAGGCCCACTGATGGAGATTTCAGCGGAAACGGCATCTGCTACGGCGGAGAGAGAGAGGCTTCTCCAAAGATGCAGGAGGTGAAGTTCAATTATCAGAATATCTCGGTTGATTTTGACAGCGACTACATCTTTACAGTCACAAACAAAAATCTCTTTGTAAATACATCTGTTTTTGATGCTTTTGCCATTCTTCTTGCAGACGGTGAGGAGGTTTACAGGACAAAGCTTCAGATATCTGTTCCACCGATGGAGCAGGCAAGCTATGAGGTGCCGGTTACTCTTAAAAATTCAATGATTGATGTGGAAAAAGAGTACTGTATTGTGGTATCATTTGTATTGAAGGAAAACACCATCTGGGAAAAGGCAGGGTATGAGATTGCATTCGGACAGCATATGATAAAGAAGCCTGTAAGTGAGTATTCATGCGACAAATCAGTCGAGCTTGTTGTTGGAAACGGAAATATCATTGTAAGAGGTGAGAACTTTAAGGCACTTTTCTCAAGAATGAATCTGGGAATGGTTTCATATGTATATGGTGGCGTTGAGATGCTTCCAAATACTATTCCACTGCCGAATTTCTGGAGAACACCTACCAACAATGATTCCGGCAACATGATGCCACAGCGCTATGCACAGTGGAAGATTGCCAGCATGTATGTGACCACCAGACAGGATCAGCGCTTTGCAGATACATCACCAAGGGTAGAAAAAAATGACAACAATATCGCCATCACATACACTTATTTCATGCCTACCATACCGCAGAGTTCATGCGAGGTGACATACAGAGTGTTTGGTGATGGAACAATCGAGACAACTCTGTCATATGACCCTGTAAAGGAACTTGGCGATATGCCGGAGTTTGGCATGATGTTCAAGCTGGATGCCGATTATGATACAGTGAAATGGTACGGACTCGGACCACAGGAGACATACGAGGACAGACAGCATGGCGGAAAGTATGGTGTATACGAGAATAAAGTGGCAGACAATGTCGCAGAGTACCTTGTTCCGCAGGAGAGCGGCAACAAGTGTAGAGTAAGATATGCAAAGGTAATGGATAAGAAGGGCAGAGGCATGCTGTTCTTTGGTGATGAGCTTTCGTTCTCGGCACTGCCATATACACCACATGAGCTGGAAAATGCAGCGCATCATTTCGAACTTCCACCTGTACACTATACTGTTGTCCGTGTGGCAAAGAAGCAGATGGGTGTAGGCGGAGACGACAGCTGGGGCTCACATACTCATCCGGAGTATCTGCTTGATGCCTCAGAGAAAATGGAATTCACATTCTGTTTCCGTGGAATCTAGCATTTTAAGGTTGTAAGGAATATTATTACGCATTTTGAGAGCAGGGACTATTACTGGGACTGCTCTCATGGTGTAAATAAATGATATAAGGATAAATGATATAAGAATTAAGGAGAATTAAAATGTCAAAATTTATTAAGGGTATGGATTTATCAACCTTGCTCGAGCTGGAACGCTGCGGAGCAAAATACTACGAGGATGGAAAGGAGAAGGATATTCTTGACATCATGAAGGAGCATGATGTTGATACAATCCGTCTTCGTCTGTGGAACGACCCAAAATCAGAGGAGGGTGAGCCTTACGGTGCGGGTAACAATGACCTGGCTGAGACTATCGCTATCGGAAAAAAGGTTACAGATGCAGGCTTTGGAGTGCTTTTGAATTTCCACTACAGTGATTTCTGGGCAGACCCGGGAAAGCAGATTAAGCCAAAGGCATGGAAAGATTTCGGTGTGGACGAGCTGGAGCAGGCTGTATATGATTTTACACTTGAAAATCTGACAAAGATTATTGAGGCAGGTGTAAATGTCACAATGATTCAGGTAGGTAATGAGCTTTCAAACGGACTTTTGTGGCCTGAGGGAAAGGTACCTAACTACGATAATATAGCAAAATTTGTGAATGCCGGAATACGTGCCTGCCGCAAGGTAAATGCTGATATTCCGATTATGATTCACCTTGATAATGGTGGAAACAATGAGCTTTATGTCAGATGGTTTACAAACTTCATCGAAAGAGGAGAGGAGTTTGAGTATATCGGATTGTCATACTATCCTTTCTGGCACGGCTCGCTCGATCAGCTTGAGTTCAATATGAACGATATTGCAAAGCGTTTCAATAAGGACCTTATCATCGCTGAGGTATCCATGGGCTTTACAATGGACAGCTACCAGGAGTATGAGAAGCTTGCTGATTCTGAGCGCAAGGGTTATGCGACAAAACCGGAGCTTGTTGAGAAGATAGATTATCCTATGACTATTGATGGGCAGGCTGACTTTACAAAGGATTTCTTAAACAGGGTGGCAAATGTGGTGGATGACCACGGAAAAGGATTTTTCTGGTGGGAGCCAGCGTGGATTCCTGTACCGGGCTCAGGCTGGGCTACACCTGCTTCACTTAAGTACATGAATGATCCGGGACCATGTGGCAATGAGTGGGCAAATCAGGCGCTCTTTGACTATGATGGAAATGTGCTGCCGGCACTTGATGTTATTAAAAATTTTAAAAAATAAAATAATAACATATGTAATTTTGTTGCATGATTTGATTTGTTATGTTGCATTTTCAGTCGGATGTATTGCAATGTAAAAATGTGCAGTTATAATAGAGTTATAAAGAAAGAACGAATTATTTTAACTATCAATTTAACGCAAATACAATCAGCAAAGGAGAAGAAAAAATGATACAGCAGAACGTATTAGACAAATTCAAGGAGCTTTTTGGAGCAGATGGGGATATCAGAGTATATTTTGCTCCGGGACGTGTAAATCTGATCGGTGAGCATACTGACTACAATGGAGGACATGTGTTTCCATGTGCACTGACCATTGGTACATATATGGCAGCAAGAAAGCGCGATGACAGGAAGCTTCGTTTCTACTCTATGAATTTTGACAATCTGGGTGTGGTTGAGTCATCACTTGATGAGTTTACACCTGATCCGGACGGACTTTGGATAAACTATCCAATGGGCGTTATGTGGGCTTTCGAGGGACGCGGAATGAAGCTTGAAAGCGGTCTTGATATTGTTTTATTCGGAAATATTCCAAACGGCTCAGGACTTTCTTCATCAGCATCTCTTGAGGTGGTTACAGGATATATGTTAAAGGATATTTACGGCTTTGACGTGACAAATCAGGATATTGCACTTATCGGTCAGTATTCAGAGAACAACTACAACGGCTGTAATTGCGGTATAATGGATCAGTTTGCATCTGCAATGGGCAAAAAGGACAATGCGATTTTCCTTGACTGCAATACTCTTGATTTTGAGTATGCACCAATCGTTTTGGACGGTGCAAAGATCGTGGTTACAAACAGCATGGTTAAGCACAGCCTTGTAACAAGTGCTTACAATGACAGAAGAAATGAGAGTGCACAGGCTCTTAAGGATTTACAGACAGTATGTGATATCAAGACTCTCGGTGACCTGACAGATGAAGAGTTCGAGGCTCATAAGGATGCGATTAAGGATGAGGTTGCACGTAAGAGAGGCAAGCATGCGGTTTATGAGAACCAGCGTACCATCAAGGCTGTTAAGGCATTGAAGGAAAATGATATCGAGACATTTGGAAAGCTTATGAATGCTTCACATGTATCACTTCGTGATGATTATGAGACATCATGTCCTGAGGTTGACGTACTTGTTGATGAGGCATGGAAGATTCCGGGTGTTATCGGATCACGAATCACAGGAGGCGGATTTGGCGGCTGTACAGTCAGCATAGTAAAGGACGAGGCTATTGATCAGTTTAAGGCAAACCTGACAAAGGCCTATGAAGAGAAGGTTGGAAAGACACCTGAGTTTTATGTTGTTTCAATCGGAGACGGACCTAGCCGTCTGGCATAAAATTAGCAATATGAAATAACAGTAACGGATAAACAGGTTTTTTTCGACAATGATTAAGGAGCATGACATGATTCAGGAGAGAATATTAGAATTAGTAAAATATGGTCTTACAACAGGACTTGTTGACCCTGCTGATGAGGTATACACAGTAAACAGACTTCTCGAGGTACTCGGAGTGGACGACATCGAAGATGAGACATTTGAAAAGGTAGAGGCTCAGCCTGCATGGACACAGGAAGAGGCAGAGGAGAAGCTTGAGGGTATACTCGAGGATATGATGACATACGCATATGACAATGGCATCATGAAAGAAAACAGCATTGTATACAAGGATCTTTTTGATACAAAGCTGATGGGCTGCCTCGTAAATGCACCAAGCGTGATCAGAGCTCGCTTTAAGGATTTATACGACAATGAGTCTTCACTTGCGGCAACCGATTATTTTTACAAATTAAGCTGTGACAGCAATTATATCAGAAGACAGCGCATAAAGAAGGATATGAAATGGACCACAGACACAGAGTATGGCACACTTGATGTGACAATCAATCTCTCAAAGCCAGAGAAGGATCCAAAGGCAATTGCTGCCGCTAAAAATGCTAAGCAGAGCGCATATCCAAAGTGCCAGCTTTGTAAGGAAAATGAGGGCTATGCAGGCCGCGTAAACCATCCTGCAAGAGAAAACCACAGAATTATCCCTGTTACAATAAACAACAGCCAGTGGTTTTTCCAGTACTCACCATATGTATACTACAATGAGCACTGTATCGTGTTCAATTCAAAGCATACACCGATGAAAATCGAGCGTGCCACATTTGGAAAGCTGCTTGATTTTGTAACACAGTTTCCACATTATTTTGTAGGCTCAAATGCAGATCTGCCAATCGTTGGAGGCTCTATCTTAAGTCACGACCATTTTCAGGGCGGACACTATACCTTCGCTATGGCAAAGGCTCCGATAGAGAAAAAAATCACATTCAAGGGCTACGAGGATGTTGAGGCAGGTATCGTAAAATGGCCTATGTCTGTTATCAGAATCAAGTCAGCAGACAGGGATAAGCTTATTGACCTTGCAGATAAGATTCTTCTTGCATGGAGAGGCTATACAGATGAAGAAGCATTTATTTTTGCAGAGACAGATGGAGAGCCACACAACACTATTACACCTATAGCAAGACGTCGTGACGGAGACTATGAGCTTGACCTTGTGCTCAGAAACAACATCACAACAGATGAGCATCCGCTTGGCGTATATCATCCGCATGCCCACCTTCATCACATAAAGAAGGAGAATATCGGACTTATCGAGGTAATGGGACTTGCAGTGCTTCCGGCCAGATTAAAAGGTGAGATGGCAGAGCTTAGGGATGCAATCCTTACAGGAAAGGATCTGCATTCGACTGAGACTCTTGCATCACATGCTGACTGGGCTCTTAAGTTTATGTCTAAGTATGATAAGATTGATGAGTCTAATATTGATGGTATCATCAATGAGGAGATTGGACTTGTATTTAAAGAAGTGCTTGAGTGTGCCGGAGTGTACAAGTGCACTGATGAGGGACGTGCAGCGTTCCAAAAATTTATAGATGCGGTAAATGCATAAGATTTTCAATTATCTTTTTATAATGCGGAAAGCACCGGCGAACCATACTATATATTTCGCAAGTACTACGGCAGCTAAGAAGCAGTAAGAATTATGATTTAGGGTGTTTAGACCATGACACAACCGGCTTTTATGCGCCGTCCATGGCGCATAACGCCTTGCCCCAGCGTCCATGCTGGGGCATTGTTGTAGGTGGACATAATTCTAACTGCTTCTAAGCTGCTTCGTAAAGCTCAATATATAGTATGTTCGCCAGTGCTTTCCTTAGGTTGTGAAATAAATTAATTTTTAAATACACTATTAAATACATCATTGGTAATGACTTTTTACTAAAGACTTGTAACTTGACTAGATTTTGCTTTCTGCAATTTATGCAGGCAGTGGATGAATGCAGGCACCAGGAAGGCATCTGCGAGAATCCATGCGAGTGGGCTTGCAAAGCAGGCGGCAGAAAAGCCGAATATCGGTACAAATACAAGTCCGATGAGCGAACGCGCAATCATTTCTGCTACTCCTGCAAACATTGCAAAACCTGAAAAGCCCATGCCCTGTATGGTGAAACGGACTGTGTTTACCAGAACGAGCGGGATGTAGAAAAATGCATTTATCAGCAGAAACTGATGAGCCTGTGCGACAACCTCTGTTTCGCTTGGTGATACAAACAGGTAAATCAGATAGTTGGCTATAAACAGCAGTGCCACAAAAATCAAAACCGAATAGACCGATCCTATAACTGAGGCTGAAATAAGCCCCTTCTTTACACGTTCAAATTTGGCTGCGCCGACATTTTGTCCACTGTAGGTGGCCATTGTGGAGCCGAGTGCGTCAAATGGACACACCATAAACATTGAAATACGGCTTGCAGCGGTCATTGAGGCAACTGCGATGGAGCCTAAGCCGTTTACGGCAGTCTGCAGTATGACGCTGCCTATAGCGGTTATCGAATACTGAAAGCCCATAGGAAGTCCCATGACCATCAGATTTCTGACATATGAAGAGTCAAGCTCCAAATCATTTCTGCTTACATGCAGCAGAGGTACATTTTTTGCTATGTAAATGATGCACAGCACTCCTGATACACCCTGTGACAGTACGGTTGCAAAAGCCGCTCCAAACACGCCCATGTTAAATACCAGAATGAAAAGTAAATCAAGACCGATATTTAGAACAGCCGCGATTATAAGGAAAATAACAGGTATGACCGAGTTGCCGAGAGATCTCAGATATCCTGACAGCAGATTGTACAGTATTGTGGCAGGAATGCCTGCAAATATGACAATCAGATACTGGTAGGCGAGGTCGTAAATGTCGCCTGGCGTATTCATCCAGGTCAGAATGTGACCGCAGAGAAGCACAGTGAGTGCCGTCATGATTATTGCGATAATTACAGACACAATCCCTGCATTTCCTACATATTTTTTAAGTCCTTTTTCATCCTTGGCACCAAAGCGCTGGGCTATTGGAAGTGAAAAGCCGGCACACACACCCTGGCAGAAGCCAATGATGAGAAAGCAGATGCTTCCGGTAGAGCCGACTGCGGCTAAGGCCGAAACACTTAGAAAACGACCGACGATTATTGTATCCATAAGGCTGTAAACCTGCTGGAAAAGCATTCCGAGAAGCAACGGAAGGGAAAAGCCCAGAATGAGCCCGGTAGGAGAACCTACAGTGAGATCCTTTGAATTATTTTTAGTCATTATTTATAATCCCCCTTGATTAAAAATAGATAAAAATATATATAAAAAATAGTGATTAAGTGTAATATACAACCTTTACAAACATAAGTAAATGAGGTAAAGTTAAATTGTTAGCATTTTTTTGGGTGCATATTTTATAGTGAATAAAAACGCTGATTTTATGTTTGATATCATGTTTTTTCAGAGAAGAAAATTGAATAATCAGTAATATGTATGGGCTGACATATAATTAAATTTGGAGGAAAAGAATGAGAGACTGGGAAAATAACATTCGAAAGGTTGTACCTTATACACCGGGAGAACAGCCAAAGAATACCTGTGTTATTAAGTTAAATACAAATGAGAATCCCTATCCGCCAGCACCGGGAGTGAAGGAAGTTTTAAGTAATTTCAATACAGATGATTTAAGACTGTATCCTGATCCAAGGGTTGATAAGCTGGTAAATGCAATTGCGGATTTCTATAAGATAGACAGCTCAAAGGTGTTTGTCGGAGTTGGCTCTGATGATGTACTTGCCATGATTTTTATGACATTTTTCAATTCGAAAAAGCCGATACTGTTTCCTGATATTACATATTCATTTTATGATGTGTGGGCAGATATGCTTCGAATCCCTTATGAGCAACTTCCATTGTCTGATGATTTTTCAATAGTACCGTCAGATTACTATAAGGCAAACGGCGGAGTCGTATTTCCAAACCCTAATGCCCCGACAGGAAAGCTCATGCCTCTTGATGAGATAGAGGATATAATAAAGCATAATCAGGATGTAATTGTCGTAGTAGATGAGGCATATGTGGATTTTGGCGGGGAGAGTGCGCTTCCACTCATTGACAAATATGATAATGTCATCGTGGTACAGACATTCTCGAAATCACGCGCGCTGGCAGGCTCAAGAGTTGGTTTTGCCATGGCAAGTCCTGTGCTTATCAAGTATCTGAATGATGTGAAATATTCGTTCAATTCATATACAATGGACAGAATCACAATCGAAGCAGCTACAGCAGCGGTAAAAGACAGAGCATACTTTGAAGAGACCACAGCAAAGGTTATAAAGACACGTGAATGGACAAAGAAAGAGCTTAAGAGACTTGGCTTTACATTCTGTGACTCAAAGAGCAACTTTATATTTGCAAAGCCCGCAAATGTTTCTGCAACAAAGCTTTTTGAGGACCTTAAGGCAGACAATATATTTGTCAGACATTTCAGCTCACCTGAGCGAATCAACGACTATCTGCGAATATCCATAGGAACGGATGAGCAGATGCATACACTAATTAAATTTTTGGAGAATTATTCATGTTAAAAAAATATATTTACATCTTTTTAATTTCAATGGTACCACTTATTGAACTCAGAGGAGCGGTTCCGGTTTCACAGGTGATGGGGCTGCCGATAGTGCCATCATTTATCGTTTGTATCATTGCAAATATGCTTCCGGTACCAATTATTTATCTTTTTGCAAGAAAGGTTCTCATCTGGGGAGCAGACAAACCAATTATTGGAAGGTTCTTCAGCTTCTGCCTTGAAAAAGGAGAGAAGGGTGGTAAGAAGCTTCAGGCAAAGGCCGGAAGAGGTCTGTTTGTTGCACTTTTACTTTTCGTAGGTATCCCACTTCCGGGAACAGGTGCATGGACAGGAACACTTGCGGCAAGTATCCTTGATATGGATTTCAAGTCAACAGTTGCCGCTGTCATGCTTGGAGTACTGCTTGCCGGCATGATTATGATGATAGTAAGTCTGGCGGGCGTGTCTATATTCCTGTAGAATTTATGGGGAGCTTTCTTCGTCCTTTGTTGAACAGTACAAATCCGGCCACCAGTGAAACAATTGTAACCACAATCACAACCACAAAGACCACTACACTATTACCGGGATCAGGGAAAAATCCTGAAAGTGTGCCCCAAAGGTTGAAAAGCAGATGAAGCCCCATAGAGTAGTAAATAGAGCCACCGCGTTCGCACACATATCCGAGCACGATGCCAAGTGCAAAGGCATATATGCCCTGAATCCAGTTGAGATGGAACAGTCCGAAAAGTGCAGCCTGCATCAGATTGGCAAGAGCAAATGGCAAAGCCTTTCTGGCACAGCGCATGGTCACACCGCGGAAGATAAGCTCCTCACAGATTGGCGCCAGTATTACAGAATAAAGTACTGTCACAAAGGTGATATCTGTGATGCCGGATGTCTCAAAAAGCTTGTTGTACTGCTGCAGCCAGTCGGGACGGATGTAGCCGGTTAAGTTTGCGATGAAATTGGCAGCAAACTGTGTACCCGGCACGAGTATGACGATTGCCACAATCATCATGGGATTGAAGGTTTTCTTAGGGGATGGAAGAAAATTACCTTCGTATCTGGCATAGTACCACATGCCAAAAATCGCAATGGTAATGAGTGCATAGATGACCATAATCATCATGTTAAAATTCACAGAGGTAAATGTCTTTTCAAGGCGGTCCGATACGTTTGCAGACGGAAAAGCAAGCTTTCCGATAAAACCCTGTCCAAACACTCCCATGCCCATCATAAAGAATAAGGCGATAGTCTGAATTGCCTCAACTGCAAGCAGTGGGACAAATGTGTAAAAGAAATATCCTACTTTTTTCATTTTCAATTTACTCCATTCTGATTTATTAGGCGATAGTAACATTAGTATAACATATCATAATTTAATTGCAAGAAAGCTGTTTACTTTAAAACTTTAATATGTTAAAATTAAAAGTAAATAAATCGCATGAAAAAGGAGAACACGATGAGCAAGAATCTTAAAACAGAAGCAGTAGACCATTTGTTTGATGCTATTTTGTGTCTCAAGGATAGAGCAGAGTGTTATACATTTTTTGAGGATGTTTGTACTGTAAATGAGCTTTTTTCTCTATCACAGAGATTTGAAGTGGCAAAGATGCTTAGAGAGCAGAAGACATATCTTGATATAGCAGAAAAGACCGGGGCTTCCACAGCCACAATCAGCCGTGTGAACAGATCTTTAAACTACGGCAACGATGGATATGATATGGTATTTTCACGCATGGAGGATAGCTCTGATAAAGAGGATTAGTTTATCATAGGGGAAAGAAAAACAGGCTCGTTAATTTGAGCCTGTTTTTTTAGAAGCCTCTTTTTCTTCATTTAGATCGTCAATCATGCGCTCAATCAGCATTTTCTTGATGTAGACATCAAAGCTCAGCATGCAGATAAAGCTGAATGTGTGGAGAAATTTCTGATCCTCAGCAGGGAAATTCTCAAATGTCTCGCCGGCAATCTTGTATTTCTTGCCGAGATCCTTTAGGAGCTTCTGCGACTCCTCCGCTTCTAAGCCAAAAACCTCCGTATAGACATCCTGCATAGTAAATCCGTCATCGTTGCCGAAATACTTCTCGGTAAGCGGATTAAGAATCGAGCGGATATCGTTGATGCTCAATATATTTTTGAAATAATATATAAAAAGCAGTGTGAGCACATGCTCCTTAGAATACTTTTTCTTGTCCGGAGAAGGGAGCAGATTGTTTTTGGCATAGTTGTTTATCATTGTCTTTGTAAGGATTTTGTCGCTTTCATAGCGCTTTGATGCAGCGAGCTGCTCATCCATGAAGGTTGTGACCTGATCCATATACAGATCAATGTTTGGTATATCCTCCGGCTTTATGTAATCTATTGATTTAAGCTGTTTTAATAATTCTGATAAAAATTCTTTAACGTCATTCTCCATATCATCACCTCAGGCTTTTATTATATAGTATTGAAAACTATATGACAAGTTTTTTTTGAATTTTCTCATATTGGGTTGTGCAAAACATATGTTTGTGGTATGCTGTAGATAAATTATTTTTTTATTTATGGTATGTGTGCCTGTAATAAGACTGGAGAATTGAGAGGAAAACAGATGAACTTAGATATGTTGAATGAACAGCAGAGGGAGGCCGTTTTGACCACAGAGGGACCGCTTCTTATTTTAGCGGGGGCAGGCAGTGGCAAGACCAGGGTTCTTACATACAGGACTGCTTACCTGATAGATGAGTGTGGTGTCAATCCTTACAATATCATGGCAATCACCTTTACAAACAAGGCTGCGGGAGAGATGCGTGAGCGAATTGATGATATGGTGGGCTATGGTTCGGAAAGCATATGGGTTTCTACCTTCCATTCGACATGTGTGCGTATACTGCGCAGGTATATTGACAGGCTGGGATATGACACGAATTTTACCATATATGATGCTGACGACCAGAAGGCTCTGATGAAGGACATCTGCAAGCGTCTTGAGATAGATACCAAGATGTATAAGGAAAAGATGTTCTTAAATGTCATTTCATCTGCAAAGGATGAGATGATTGATCCGATAGAGTTTGAAAACCGCTTCACAGGTGACTTCGTGAAGCGCAAGCAGGCACTTGTATACAAGGAGTATCAGAATGCCCTAAAGCAGAATAACGCACTCGATTTTGATGATTTGCTTGTGAAGACAGTAGAGCTTTTCAAGCTGGATAAAGAGGTGCTGGATTACTATCAGGAGCGCTTCAGATATATCATGGTGGATGAGTATCAGGACACAAACACCGTGCAGTTTGAGCTTATCAGGCATCTTGCCATGAAGTATAAGAATCTGTGTGTGGTGGGTGATGATGATCAGTCCATTTACAAGTTCAGAGGTGCCAATATCTACAATATCTTAAACTTTGAGAAGCATTTTGAGGATGCAAAGGTCATAAAGCTTGAGCAGAATTACAGGTCTACCCAGAATATCCTGGATGCTGCCAACAGCGTCATTTCCAACAACGTGGGTAGAAAGGACAAGCGCCTTTGGACTGACAACGGAGCCGGAGACAGGATTACCTTTGAACAGCTTGAGAGTGGCTTCGAGGAAGCGGATTATGTGGCGCGTTCGATAGCGAGACTCGTGAGAAAGGGTGAGGCGCGCTATAAGGACTGTGCTGTACTTTACCGAACCAACGCACAGTCGCGTCTTTTCGAGGAGAAATTTATTGCTGCAAACATACCATACAAGATTGTAGGCGGCGTGAATTTCTATGCCAGAAAAGAGATAAAGGATATCCTTGCATATTTAAAGACTATTGACAATGGCCATGATGACCTTGCGGTAAAGCGAATAATAAATGTGCCAAAGCGCGGCATCGGAGCTACGAGCATCAATAAGGTGACGGACTATGCCCTTGAGAAGGAAATAGATTTCTATACGGCACTGCGCTATGTCGATGAGGTGCCGGGCATGGCAAGGTCAGCAGGCAAGATAAAGCCATTTGTGATGTTTATACAGTCACTTCGGGCGAGAGCTGAGATGGATTCGGTTTCGCAGCTCATACAGGCAATAATCGATGAGACCGGCTATGTCGATGAGCTGAAGGCTGAGGGCACGGATGAAGCAGAGCAGCGTATTGAGAATATTGATGAGCTTATAAACAAGGCTGTTGATTACGAGCAGGGTGAGGAGAGTCCTACTCTCAGTGGCTTTTTGGAGGAGGTAGCGCTTGTAGCCGATATAGACGGTCTTGACGAAAACAGCGACTATGTGGTTCTTATGACTCTGCACAGTGCTAAGGGACTTGAGTTTCCGAATGTGTATCTGGCAGGTATGGAGGATGGTCTTTTCCCAAGCTATATGTCAATCACTAGTGATGATGCGACAAGCGAGATAGAGGAGGAAAGGCGTCTTGCTTATGTTGGTATCACGAGAGCCAAGGAGCATCTGACCATCACATCTGCACGTATGCGCATGGTGCGTGGAGAGACACAGTTCAACAAGGTATCGCGATTTGTGAAGGAGATTCCGCGTGAGCTTATGTCAGGTGAGGTCTATGAGCCAAAGCGCCGTGATGATGACATTGAAAGAAATTCGCAGAGCACGTACAGAAAGGCTAAGGAGGCCTTCAAAAAGACACCTACATACGGCACAGAGTATGCGACCACCTTTAATACACAGCGCACAAGGACACCGGTTTACACGCCTGTGAGCAACCAGAAGTCATTTGCCAGTGCCAATACCACCGGCGGTCTTTCATATAAGGTAGGCGACAGAGTATCACATATCAAGTTTGGTGCAGGCGAGGTCATGGCAATCGTAGAAGGCGGCAGGGATTATGAGGTCACTGTGGACTTCGACAAGGCTGGTACCAAAAAAATGTTTGCCTCATTTGCCAAATTGAAAAAAATTGACTAAAAATATTGTAATTTTTATAGGAAAATTGGATATAATATGCTATAATAGATTTAACAAATAGCATTTGACAATTACTTTTGGAAAAGGAGCGGATTCAATTATGTGTAAAGTTGAAGAATTATTAAAGGACAACAAGCTTACAGAGAAGCTCAGCATGGCAAAGCTTAATGACCTTCTCAAAAAAGAAGAGGAAGAGAAGAAGCCTTCCAAGGCTGTTATCATATTTGCCATCATTGGTGTATTAGTTGCAGTTGCAGCAGCGGCATATGGTATCTACAGATTTTTTACACCGGATTATTTAGATGATTTCGATGATGAGTATGATGATGAATTCGATGATGATTTCTTCGAGGATGAAGACGATGATGATGCTGAAGAGGAAAAAGAGGCACCAAAGACTAAAGAAGAGAAATAATCGTTTTTAGATAATGGGGGCTACATATGTAGTCCCCATTTTTCTTTATTTGTGAAGCAAGGCATTTGCAGTCAGGCATACAAAGAAATAATAAAGTTTAAAGAGAGATAAGAATTACATGAAAAAAGGATTTAGAGGAACAGGAACCGTAGAAAGAGTAGACTTCCCGAACAAGGGAATAGCCGTTACAGATGACGGCGACAGAGTAATTGTGAAAAATACAATTCCGGGACAGAAGGTGGAATTTGTTGTAAATAAAGTAAAGCATCAAAGGGCAGAGGGCAGACTCATGGAGGTAATTGAGAAATCGCCTCTGGAGACAGAAGAGCCATGTCCTCACTTTGGAATGTGCGGGGGCTGTACATATCAGACAGTGCCTTACGAAAAGCAGCTAGATATGAAGCTTACCCAGGTGAAAAAGCTTATTTCGGATGCCATCGGCACTGAGGAAGAGTCAGGATATGAGTTTATAGGGATACATGGAAGTCCGAAAAAGAGTGAATACAGAAACAAGATGGAATTTTCCTTTGGTGATGAGTACAAGGATGGCCCTCTTGCGCTTGGCATGCACAAAAGAGGAAGCTTTTATGACCTTGTGACAGTATCGGACTGTCAGATAGTGGATGAGGATTTCAGGACAATATTAAAGGCAACACTTGATTATTTTTCAAAAAACAATATCCCATATTTCCACAGAGCAACACACAAGGGGTATCTGCGGCATCTGCTTGTCAGAAAGGCAACAAAAACCGGTGAAATTATAGTCGACCTTGTCACTAGCACACAGACAGAGGGCTTCAACGAGGAGGAGCTGCTCGCAGGCTTTAGATATGAACTTTTGACCAGGCACTATGACGGCAGATTCAAGGGCGTTTTACACACAAAAAATGACAGCGTGGCAGATGTGGTCAAAAACGAGGGCACAGAGGTGCTCTACGGAGATTCATATTTCTACGAGGAGCTCTTAGGTCTGAAATTCAAAATCACACCATTCTCATTTTTCCAGACCAATTCACTCGGAGCGGAGGTGCTCTATGAGACAGCGAGAGAGTTCATCCTGGGAGATGACAAGGATTCGCTAAACGGTAAAACAGTCTACGACCTCTACAGCGGAACCGGCACCATCGCGCAGCTTATGGCACCGGTGTGTAAGGAAGTAGTAGGTGTCGAAATAGTTGAGGAGGCAGTTTGCGCAGCAAAGGAAAACGCTGCCCTTAATGGTCTTGATAACTGTAAATTTATCGCAGGTGATGTGCTCAAGGTGCTTGATGAGATAGAGGAAAAACCTGATTATATAATTCTTGATCCACCACGAGACGGTATCCATCCGAAGGCTATCGGGAAAATCATAGAGTATGGTGTTGAGAATATGGTTTATATTTCATGTAAACCAACAAGCCTGGCAAGGGATTTGCAGATATTTATGGCCAGAGGGTATAGAGTGGAGAAGATATGCTGCGTGGATATGTTTCCGAATACGTATCATGTGGAGACGGTTGTTCTTTTGTCCCAACTGAAACAAAAGCCGGATGATTACATTAATGTCACAATTGAACTTGATGATGTGGATATAACATCTGCAGAGACTAAGGCAACATATGATGAGATAAAGAAGTATGTGTTTGAACATAATGCCGGCATGAAGGTTTCCAATCTGTATATTTCACAGGTAAAGAGAAAATGTGGAATTGAGGTTGGAAAGAATTATAATTTACCTAAAAATGAAGACAGTAGGCAACCACAGTGCCCGGAGGATAAGGAGAGAGCAATTGTGGAGGCATTGGAGCATTTTAAGATGATTCAGCAGGAATAAAAGGAGGTTGCTGCTGGAACCTGTATATGTGGAAGAGCAGTGGCTCCTTATGTTAAG